>OLPL01000090.1_pt1 | contig 67464 bp, 54 predicted proteins | sample 1673211 | NCBI WGS metagenome assembly OLPL01 (sample SAMEA3136766, study PRJEB25190) | human gut metagenome | reverse complement strand
AAGGCAATACCGCACAATTAAAGCGGCGGCTCCTTGTGCAGGCTCCGGTCGCACTGCCGCGGCGCTTTGTGGAAATTTTGTGCCCTGACGTCGTTGTGATTTCACGGTAATACACAAAGCATTACCGCAAAACCACGCATAGTCAGAATGCAGATTTACTCACAAATCGCTCTTGTTCAATTGTGCGGTATTGCCTTGAGTAATTACTTTTGCGAACGCCACTCATCGAGCAGCGCATCCGAATCCACGACAAGTCCCAGATGCAGCGAGATCATGCGCAGCGCAGGCTCTTCGAGGTGCTCGGAGCCGCGGGTCAGGTCGCGCGGCACGACCACGCGGAAATCGCGGTTTGCGGCATCGAATGCAGTGTTGATAACGCAGCAGTCGGTCATGCAGCCGGTGAGCACCACGCGGCGGATGCCAAGGTTGCGCAGAAGCAGCTCCAGATCGGTCGGATAGAACGCGCTCAGGCGCTTTTTGGTCGTCACCATGTAGTCCTCGTCGTGTACATCGATGGACATTCTGTTCCAGCGTGTGCCTTCGATGGCGTGCTCTGCGATGTTGGGAATCTCACCGACCGTAACCGGAAATACCATGCGCCACGCAGACGGAAACAGTTTTTCGTCTGTGCCGCCCTTACGCAGCGTTGAGCGGACATGGATGATCGGCAGACCGAGCGCGCGTGCTTCGTTCATGAAATGGTTGAGCGGTTCGATGATCTCGCGTCCTCGCGGAGACGGACATGGACAGTCCGGGTCGGTTGACAGGTGTCCATCGTGCATGTCAATCGTAATGACAGCCGTATCGCGGCGATTAAGGAAAACCTGCTGTAATTGCTCCGGAACCTCCTTTTCGATGCTGTCAAAGTATGCTTTCATTTGATTTTTCTCCTTCCCGGCAAAACGCCGCAGCAATCTGTGCGGCGCTGTCAATAGCGGTATTGGAGTTATTATAGCACACGTGTCATGACATGTGCAAATGTTTTGGTTGGGTTGGGGAAAATCGTGAAGGGATGGAGACTGGCGATGTTGGATGGGAGGATGGAGGTGCGGCTATCTGCGTCGCTCCCGCGAAGGGAGCGACTACACCACCATCAACCTGTACTTCGTGAGCCATGTATTTCAATCCACGCTCCCGCGAAGGGAGCGACGGCCTGCAAACGGTCGCTTTCGCTGTGCGCCGCCGCATTTCAATCCACGCTCCCGCGAAGGGAGCGACTCTACGCTTTGCGGCGGTAATCTGTTTTTGATTTGTATTTCAATCCACGCTCCCGCGAAGGGAGCGACGTCAGACGCTTCTTCCGGCTCGATCGGACGGAGTTATTTCAATCCACGCTCCCGCGAAGGGAGCGACCAAGCCGCTGCGAAAGAAAGCAGAGGAGGTGGAAATTTCAATCCACGCTCCCGCGAAGGGAGCGACGTCGGTCGATGCAATCTCGAGCGGCTGACGGCGATTTCAATCCACGCTCCCGCGAAGGGAGCGACATCTTCAGCAGGTCGTTAACAATCTGCTGAACAGCAATTTCAATCCACGCTCCCGCGAAGGGAGCGACCGCCATGAATAATGACGCGTTTATCGTTCAGATCATTTCAATCCACGCTCCCGCGAAGGGAGCGACATATTTCGACTACCTCAAAGTATCCGTTCGGATATTTCAATCCACGCTCCCGCGAAGGGAGCGACGCGCGAGTTACGAGACGCGGACGAGTGGGAGGTGCTATTTCAATCCACGCTCCCGCGAAGGGAGCGACTCGAGCGCAAACTCCATAATAAACAGACAGACATTATTTCAATCCACGCTCCCGCGAAGGGAGCGACATCCCGCCCCACTTCCATCTCATCCACTGCAGCATTTCAATCCACGCTCCCGCGAAGGGAGCGACCACCAACACAAGCCACACCAACGGCACGACACGACACATTTCAATCCACGCTCCCGCGAAGGGAGCGACCGACCATCAAACGGTCAGCCAAACTAAACCAATCATTTCAATCCACGCTCCCGCGAAGGGAGCGACATGTTGTCCGTGCCGTTAGTGTCAAATACGACAGCGTATTTCAATCCACGCTCCCGCGAAGGGAGCGACGTGTGTGCGCGTGTGGCGTGCGCGTATTAGCGTTTTATTTCAATCCACGCTCCCGCGAAGGGAGCGACTTTTTGCTCCTCCTTAGTCCATTGCGACAGCGAGTATTTCAATCCACGCTCCCGCGAAGGGAGCGACGCTGCTGCTCGTATCGCCGCTTTTGAGCAAGGCAAATTTCAATCCACGCTCCCGCGAAGGGAGCGACAGCAGCTTTTGACCAAGATCGCCGAGGTCAATGGTATTTCAATCCACGCTCCCGCGAAGGGAGCGACCAGCGGCCGCAACAGGCGGCGGCACAGGGGGCCGAAATTTCAATCCACGCTCCCGCGAAGGGAGCGACGTCGCGCATCATGTCCATCGCCTCGACGGTCTCGATATTTCAATCCACGCTCCCGCGAAGGGAGCGACGCGGCAGGTCTGCACACTGCGGCACCAGTTCGACATTTCAATCCACGCTCCCGCGAAGGGAGCGACGTTCCGCAGGACTTGCACCTGCTTTCAGCTCTATGCATTTCAATCCACGCTCCCGCGAAGGGAGCGACGTGGCAGGCCGTCCGATCGCGGCGAGTGAGCCATTTCAATCCACGCTCCCGCGAAGGGAGCGACGAGCGTCCAGCGCAGTTATGGGCAAGGCTGCGGCATTTCAATCCACGCTCCCGCGAAGGGAGCGACCGGATCGCTGAGCCGGGCACCTATGATGTGGCAAGCATTTCAATCCACGCTCCCGCGAAGGGAGCGACCATACAACCGTTCTGGACAGCTGAGAGATCACCGGTATTTCAATCCACGCTCCCGCGAAGGGAGCGACGCGACATTCCCACGCCCAAGGTTACGCCGAGACACGAGATTTCAATCCACGCTCCCGCGAAGGGAGCGACCCCGCTGGCAAGCGAGGTCAAGCAGCAGCTTTCCATTTCAATCCACGCTCCCGCGAAGGGAGCGACCGATAATAACCGGCCTCGTAACGCTTGTGGTTTTATTTCAATCCACGCTCCCGCGAAGGGAGCGACGTCTGTCCGGCAGACATCCGCCAGGCCATCGCGGAATTTCAATCCACGCTCCCGCGAAGGGAGCGACTTACAGCCGGTCGTTTGGACGGCCGCCGGATAATATTTCAATCCACGCTCCCGCGAAGGGAGCGACCCGCCTGCGGCGCTCTGGGCAAGCTCCTGCAGGCTATTTCAATCCACGCTCCCGCGAAGGGAGCGACGGCTCGATGTGATCCACGTCCGTCGCTCTGGTGCATTTCAATCCACGCTCCCGCGAAGGGAGCGACGCGTATCCGCCAGAGCGCCGTCCGCGTCACAGCGATTTCAATCCACGCTCCCGCGAAGGGAGCGACCTGCGCTTGACAGCTACACGCCGCCGGTCATCACAATTTCAATCCACGCTCCCGCGAAGGGAGCGACGAGCCGATGGATATGAACGGCTCGACGTTCGAGGGCACATTTCAATCCACGCTCCCGCGAAGGGAGCGACCGCAGCTTTCTCGGAATTTCCGCGATGTAGCGCCGATTTCAATCCACGCTCCCGCGAAGGGAGCGACATTCTGACAGCTCGGAAAGACGAGCACTGTTTCCATTTCAATCCACGCTCCCGCGAAGGGAGCGACGAAACAGCACCGTTCCACACAGCCGCCCAACTCGTATTTCAATCCACGCTCCCGCGAAGGGAGCGACCAGACAATACATCTGTGCCGCGTATACATCCTCATCATTTCAATCCACGCTCCCGCGAAGGGAGCGACTCTGTACTTTTGCATTTGCGTACTTCTCATTCAGATTTCAATCCACGCTCCCGCGAAGGGAGCGACATCCGAAGCGGACGAGGCGGTCAAGCTGTCGCACATTTCAATCCACGCTCCCGCGAAGGGAGCGACGCGTACAGTTCCGCATTCTGGCGGGTGATTACAAATTTCAATCCACGCTCCCGCGAAGGGAGCGACAACAGCAGTAGTCATAGTTGCCGACAGATCAAAAATTTCAATCCACGCTCCCGTGAAGGGAGCGACGGAGATCAGGCTGTTTTTACGCCGGTCAGCGTAATTTCAATCCACGCTCCCGTGAAGGGAGCGACTCGCCACGCCGGTCGGCGTTGTTGTAGAACGGGATATTTCAATCCACGCTCCCGTGAAGGGAGCGACGGTTACATGACCGGCATCACGCAGAATGTGGGCATTTCAATCCACGCTCCCGCGAAGGGAGCGACGGCAAGAACTGGAAAAGACTTCTTCCGATATGGATATTTCAATCCACGCTCCCGCGAAGGGAGCGACCGTTTAATCTTCCGCTTGAAGGAGATTATACAGGAATTTCAATCCACGCTCCCGCGAAGGGAGCGACTAAAGACGGTTTATCTCGACCGATGGTGTAATAGGATTTCAATCCACGCTCCCGCGAAGGGAGCGACGCGTGCTGGTGTTGGCTGGTGGTTTGCTTGTGTATATTTCAATCCACGCTCCCGCGAAGGGAGCGACGCAAATGGCGGTGCCTTTCCTATATCGGCAAAGACATTTCAATCCACGCTCCCGCGAAGGGAGCGACGCTACAAGCGCCTGCGCCGTGTATGGGATGAGGTATTTCAATCCACGCTCCCGCGAAGGGAGCGACATTTCCGAGTTACATTTCCCTCGGAATCTTCTTCGAATTTCAATCCACGCTCCCGCGAAGGGAGCGACGTTGAAATTGCAGCGACCGTAATGCACGCCGTCCGATTTCAATCCACGCTCCCGCGAAGGGAGCGACGCTGTCCGTCACGCCCGCCGTCGTCGGGTCGATATTTCAATCCACGCTCCCGCGAAGGGAGCGACGCGGCATAGTCGCAAGCGTCCGAGCCATACGCGATTTCAATCCACGCTCCCGCGAAGGGAGCGACCGAGTTCGGGCGCGTTCGTGATAACACCCTTGCATTTCAATCCACGCTCCCGCGAAGGGAGCGACGGGTCGAACCCAGACGCTTTTCAGCAACGGATTTTATTTCAATCCACGCTCCCGCGAAGGGAGCGACTCGAACTCAGCTCTCCTACCCTTCTGGACACGAAAAGCATTTCAATCCACGCTCCCGCGAAGGGAGCGACGCCGAGGAGGAGCGCGAGGAGCTTGCCGAGGAATTTCAATCCACGCTCCCGCGAAGGGAGCGACACAAGGGCACGTCAAATGCAATCCTCGAGGTAGCATTTCAATCCACGCTCCCGCGAAGGGAGCGACGCATTCGCGCCATACCGCCGGGCTAATGCCGGTATTTCAATCCACGCTCCCGCGAAGGGAGCGACATTCTGCAGTGCGATTTCTTCGCTTTTCGTGTCCAATTTCAATCCACGCTCCCGCGAAGGGAGCGACTCTGTCCAACCCCGAAAGAGTTGAGTTTGATACTATTTCAATCCACGCTCCCGCGAAGGGAGCGACCTTGTAGCCACCTGCAGTGCCGCTGGTGTTGGTAATTTCAATCCACGCTCCCGCGAAGGGAGCGACCGGTTCCCAGCCGAGTGCCAGCGGCTCCATTTTCGAATTTCAATCCACGCTCCCGCGAAGGGAGCGACACCTTCCGGTATGGTTACTCGCCCACTTTTGACCATTTCAATCCACGCTCCCGCGAAGGGAGCGACACTTCCAATTTTGCCAATCAGATTAAGGACAAAGATTTCAATCCACGCTCCCGCGAAGGGAGCGACGCGGAAATGCACGCGCAGGCGATTGCAAAAGCCATATTTCAATCCACGCTCCCGCGAAGGGAGCGACAGCAAAAATCACCAAGACTATTCCCAATGATTTTTGCAAAATAAACAATTACAATAACAGTTTTGCATAGATTCGTGCGAAACACAATTGCAAATTTGACATCCGATAAAACTATTGTATATAATCTATCAGAAATTACGGTGCGAAGCGCCGACGCTTTTCGGTTTGCTTGCACTTCGCACCGCCTTACACCATAAGCACGCCTTCCGGCTCATAGCCGCGTTTCGCACCAAAATGCTCAATCTTATTTTCGTATTTGTTGCCGAGATAGTAAAATCGCAGACTGTCCAGTTCATCATCCATAATGGTGCACAGCTTCTGTTGCAGCATACGGCACTGAGCCGCGTCAATCAGGCATTCAAACACGGAATTTTGCACACGCTGTCCATAATTGACACACTGCCTGGCAATCTGCCGCAGACGTTTGCGCCCGGCGGCTGTTTCGGTGTTGACATCGTAAGTAATCACAACCAGCATATTCGGACCTCATTTCCACAAAAACGGCGGATAATCGTCCGTATCGCCGCGCAAGTAGCGCGCCAACAGCAGGGCCTGTGCATACGGAACCATACCCCAAGACAGCTTTTCCTCAAGGTACGGGTGACGAATTTCCTCGCGCTTTTTCTCCTGCCAGCCCTGTAAAAAGGTTTTGCGGGCGTTCTCTGAGAGATAAACCGCATCGTTCTCCTGCACCTCAAAATCCTTCGCGGAAAACCTGCCGAGATTGACAGCCGAAAGCACAAAACGGTCTGCAAAGCACGGCCGCAGTTCTTCCATCAAATCGGCGGCAAGAGACTGCCGGCCCGGACGGTCGGTGTGCAGAAAACCGACATAGCTGTCCAGTCCGACGGCTTCCAGCGCAGCGGCGCAGTCGTTCGCCAGCAGGGAATAGGCGAACGACAGCAGTGCGTTGCACGGGTCGAGCGGCGGACGGCGCGAGCGTCCGGTGAACGAAAACACGTCTTTGTGGTTGAGAATCAACCGGTCAAATACATCGAAATAGATGGCCGCACCTGCGCCTTCCAGTCCGCGCAGAGAGCCTAAATCAGTCTCTGTCTGCACCTGCGGCAGCAGCGCTTTCAGCTTGGCGGAGGCGGCTTTGAGCGTTTCCGTGTCCACGCGCATGGCATGGTCGCGGCAGGTGCGCTCGATGCTCCAGCGCGCGTTGTAAATCTTGCCGAACACCATCATGCGGGCAATACGGCAGGCTTGTGGTGGGTCATCCGCCGTGCGGTACTGTGTGCGTCGAAGCAGTACATTACCGTTGCTCACGCCGCAGGTTCGTGCCAGGAATCGCCCTCTCGGCGTACAGAATGACAGACTCACATCGCGTTTTGCGCATGCGCCCATGAGCGCCGGAGACGCGCCTGCATAGCTGAAGCTGATAATTCCGGCGAGGGCATGGAGCGGAAATCGAGCCGTTACCTGCTTCTCGCGGTTGACGACAACATTTTCGCCATCGAGTGTCAGATAGGCGTCCTCGGAGGTGACAAACAGCGTGTTAAGCAGCTTTTTCATTCCTCCATCGCTCCTTTCAGGTAGCCGGAGACAGATTTTGCCTTCATCAGCTTGGGCAAACACAATTCCTTGAGCGAGCAGGCCGAGCAGCCTTTCTGCGGTTTTACCTTAGGCGTGCAGCCGCGGCGCAGATAGTCGTGCATTTCGGCAAGGCTGTCGCGTACACGCTGCCGCAGTTCGTCTGTAAATTCGACAGGCGTCCGTCGGCGCGGTTCACCGTAGAACAACGCACCGTCGGAAATCTGACAGCACAGCATTTCCTCAAGGCACATCGCCTGAGCGCACAGCTGCAGCTCGTCCGCGTCGTGCGGCTTGGGCTTGCCGCGCTTGTATTCGACCGGAAACGGTGACCACAGTCCGTCTCGTCCCTGCAGGGCAACGCCGTTTTCCGAGCGATGAAATTCCACCACATCGCATTCACCGGACACGCCGAGCACCGTCGAATGGATGCGCATGGCACGAACAATCAGCAGGTCGCCGCGGCTTTCTGTGCCGCCGCCGTGCGCTTTCTCGTGCAGAATCGAGCCGTCCACCGTGCGGTAATTCTCCGCCCACTGGTGCTCCACATGGATGAGCGCCCATTGCCGACGACAGAATGCGAAATGCTGCAGACCGGAAAGCTGGAGGAAGTCCTCCTCGGCGTAGATTACCCCAGTACCTTGCAGGTCACGCCGGCCGGCAGGTTGGCTTCGTCAACCGTGATGGTGTAGTCCGTGTACGCACGCGGCGCAATCACGTCTTCGTTGTGCTCGGCATGAACCAGATCAAACAGCTTGTGCGAGGGTGCGTTGCCAAGCTCGGAATCATGCTTGAACACAATCAGCTGGCGTACAGCCATCTTGCCGCGAGCAGCCGAATGGTCGTTCTCGAACATGTTGATGATTGCCGTCCACAGCAGTTCAAGGTCAGCCTCAGAGAATCCGGTCGTCTTGCGGGCGAGGTTGGCGGAAACATAGCCCTCCGCACGGTACAGACCGTAGGGTACGATGTACTTGCGGCCCATTTCGGTGCCTTTTTTCTCTGCATCAGCCTCGGTGGTGATGGCAACACGCGTGATGGTGACTTCCTGCGGCACAATGGGATCCACACTGCGGGCAAAGCCAAGCTGTACCGGACCGCGCACCTGTCCGCAGTTGAGCGCACCCTTGACAAAGGTGGTCATAACCGCACCGAATGTGCGAATATCGTAGAAATTCTGGCACATAAAGTCACGCAGCTTGCTGTCAAGCTGATCGTCCTTCTTCTTTGCATCCTTGAGCTTGTCCGGCGCTACGCCGATATAAGCGCAGGCTTCCGCATCGCTGCGGTTGAGCGGCACACTGTCCTTAACGTAAATGCGGTAGCCAGATTCGCCTTCCTTGGCCATCTCTACATAGTTGCGGATTTTGCGCTTGAGGCATACATCGGTCACCAGACCGTAGCCGGTTTCCGGGTCGATACGCGGCATGTTGCCCGCATCCGGATCGCCGTTCGGATTGCCGTTTTCCACGTCGAAAAAGATTACAAATTCATAGCGGTTTTTGATGGGTTCCATTTACTTGTCCTCCTTTTTTGTGTAACGCTTTTGTGTCTGGTGATAGTAGCCGAGGTCAAACGAACCTTGCTGCGGCAGGCTCAGTCGAGTTGGATAGGTTTCACTAAGAATATCCTTGATTTTACAAATCTGCTGGTTATAATACGTCTGCAGACCTTTATCCAACTTGCGCAGGTGCTTCTGGCACAGATTGCCGAGAATCGGAAAGATCGTGGCAGGTGTTGCAGCGGCAGAGTTGAAATACCGATCCTTGATGGTGGTGTTGATGCCCGGATTTGCTGCCTGCTGTACGGCTTCGTATATCGAGAACAGCCGTCCGAGCGTATAGGGAATATTGGTGCTGGATTCATTCAGGCTCACAGTTAAAACCTCCTCGGGACAATCCTTGTCCTTGTTTTTTAGGTAATATGCCTTGATAATTGCGGCACGCCGCCAGTTTATCTCAGAATCTGCGCGGATACGGAGCATAACACCGTTCAGCAGTGCAGCCGGATAGCGGTCATTGTTCCAGACGGCGCGGGCAGTCGCACCGGCCATAACCGGACTCGGCTTTTTGTCGCGGGCACTCTGGTTGACGGTTTCGGCAAGCAGCTGCCACAGCGGCAAAAAGCCGGCAGGCGCCTTCGCCGGACGCTTGATTTCCAGACGTTCATAGTGCGCGTTGACGTTCTTCATCAATTCACCAAACGTGTTTTTATAGAAGAATCGCACACTCAGACGCGCAGCATTCGGTGCCAGACCGAGAATGTAGAATGCACGGTCAGGATCAAGATTTAATTCCTGACACGGTTCGCTGTCTGCAAGGTGTTTGAGCGCAGCGGATAAGTCATTATCCGACCAGCTTTGCGTGTTATTGCCCATAAGACAGCTGAAAAAATCAGTATACTGCGGTTCCGCGGTCTCCGCCCAGCAAACGACAGTGGTGTCGCCGATGTACTGCGTATGCTCGCGGTCAGCCAGCAGGTGATTGAGCGCCGTCGTATAAGCAAATGCAGCGTGCTTGCCAACAGGTGCGTTGTAGTTCTGCTCGTGACCGTAGGAACAGAAGGCGGGTGCGTTAAACGACACGAGTGCGGCGCCGCTGGACTGCGCATCACGCACACCTTTGATGGCAGGATGAACGGCGGCAATCTCATCCAGTTCGCCGGTGACAAGACATTGCTGTTTGGGTGCATCGGAGTCACTGTCATAATGCGCCTGCCATGCAGCGCAGATGGCCGGATCATCTGCCGGATACTGCCTATTCACATAAAATACCAGATTGGCACCGGAAATGATTTTGTCGTAATCATTGACAAGAGCAGGGTGCTGTGCAGCTTCGGCAGGCTGCCATGTATCAAAGAAGGTGAGAATTGCGTGTGCGAAAGGAGAGTCCACGGTGTCTAACAGCTTGTGGTGCAGCTCGGCAGCGGCGTGAAAGCATTGCAGACTGCGTTCCGGTTTGCCTTTTGCGTCTATGCCAAGCAGATATGCCGAATTATCCCACATAAAGTTGGACGCAACACCGGAAGAACGCTTGACTGCCGCCGGCAGATGAATATCCTCACGCGGACGGAGCACTTTCTTTTTGCCTGCATCCACTTCATGCAGCAGCGGAATAACCTGGGTGAGTTCACCGTTTTCGCGCAGCTGGAGCGCATAACTGATTTTCGGTCTGCCCCAGCCGGGCGCATCAATTTCACCGCGGGCATTGAGGGCATCGTAATATTGCGTCAGCGCCTGCAAAATCATTTGACCACCTCCGCACTGTGAATCGGGGGAACCTCCATGACACCGTCTACCAGCTTGGCGCGGAAGAACATCGGTGTGATATTGGCGGGATCGCTGTAATCCATGTCAAGCAGCATCCAGCCGAGATCGTGTTCACCGAGCAGTTCCTCCGGACAAGGCGGAAGTTGTTCACAAAGCTCAAACTTTACCGGAAATTCCCGTGTGCCGAAGTAGGGCATGCTGTAGCACTGTCCGCGGCGCAGACGGCGTTTCATAATGTCCTGAAACTTGCCGGGATTGTCGGTCGGCGCAGCCTTGTCGGTCATTTCAAAGTGCGCTTCAATGACATAGTGGACATCACGCAGTACTATTGCGGCACGCTGCTGAATGCTTTCCGACGCAGCGAGGAACAGCTCACCCTTGGGTTTTGCAATCCACGCCTTGACCGAACGCGCGTTAATGGTGTCCTTTACCTCGTTTCGGCGGATGTTGGTGAAGTGAATCGGCGCACAGACATGAATGCGGTCGATGATCCAGCGCAGACCGGGGTGCCAGTAAATACTTTCCAGTAGTCCACGTGCCGCCGAGGGTGTCATGCAGTCATAGCTGACGCGTTCGGTCTTCATTTCGGGTCTGCTGAATAGAGCGTATGGACCGCTGACTTCAACTTGAATTGACATTGGTATATTTCCCCTCCTTTTCAAAATAAAATATAGAGTGATTTTTCCTTATCTTGATTTTATAGTACGCCCTTACGTCTACAAAGTCAAGAGTTTTTTCATTGTAAATTACAAATTTCGTTGTACATTATGTATTACGGAGAGAATGTAAAATTTGGACATTTGACAACAAACATAGAGTTTGATATAGTCTAATTGTCGCTGAATCATCAGTGTGGATAGAAATATTGTCAATTAAGTGTTTGGAAACTCGGGAGAATGTTATCACATTCTCCCGTTTTCCTTTTTACGCGAAAAATTATCCGAAAAGCGCCTGACCGCTGTCGGCCTGGAGTGACAGTCCGGTCGCTTCACTGTACAGCGAGGCATCGGTCAGCACAGCGCTACGGTCGTCCAGTCCGTTGCGCTCATCGGCGAGGAGCAGTGCACCGGCGTCGTACAGCGCCTGAAAATGCTCATCATACACCTGCACGGCATACTGCCCAAGCTGCCGATACAGCTTTTTAGAGCACGCACCATTGCAAAGCCGCTCAATGAGTTCGGAACCGTCCTTCCACGGAATATAAACTGTGCGTGTGTCGTTGTCGATCATGTGAAATTTCTCGGCGATCGTGCGGAACGGATACAGAGAGCCGCCGCGTCCGCGTTCAAACGCGTCGATCACGCCGATTTTGTCAATCGCGGAACCGTTCAGCTTGCGCAGTTCGCTGAAATAGCTCTGCATTGTCTGCGGAGAAGCGGGATCGGCATTGTTATCCAGCGCAGTATTTGTCGCACCGATGGCTTGTCCAAACAGTGGCGGAGCCTTCTCCGTACGGCAGAAAATGGTAACGATGCTGTCCTCTGCGGCACGCTTGCCCTCACGGTTGCAGCGTCCGGCGGCCTGCAGAATGGAATCCAGACCCGCCAGTTCACGATAAACGGAGGGGAAATCTATGTCAACACCGGCTTCAACAAGAGAAGTCGATACGACACGGCAGGGCAAACCGTCATTCAGTCGGCGTCGGATTTCCTCGAGCACCGAACGGCGATGCTTCGGCACCATCAGTGTGGACAGGTGGAAACTGCCTTCCTTCGGCAATTGCGAGAAAATGGACTGCGCTGCTTTGCGGGAGTTGACGATGCAGAGAACCTGCTCATGTGTGCACAGCTGCTCAGCGAGTACGTCATCCTCGAGTACACCGATCTGCCGGAATGTCACACGGCGGAATTTGTCAAAATAGAACGGAATCTCCGGACAAATCTCGGAAACCACGTGCGACGGTGCGAATCGCTGTATCAAATCGCCGAGTACCGGCTGGGTAGCCGTACACAGCACAGCGGTTGCGCCGAACTGCTCTACCAGAGCACCGATGGCTGCAACGCACGGCATCAGGTGACACAGCGGAAGCATCTGCGCTTCGTCGAAAATAATCACGCTATTCGCCAGATTGTGCAGCTTGCGACACTGTGAGGAACGGTTAGCGTACATCGACTCGAAAAACTGAACGGCGGTTGTGATAACGAGCGGGCTGTCCCAGTTTTCGGCAGCCAGTGCCTTGGGATCGGGATTGCCGTTTTCCTCATCGTTCTCGAACTGTACACCGGAGTGATGCTCGAGTACGTTCTCATCGCCTAAAATACCGCGGAAAACATCGGCATTCTGCTCGATGATGGAGGTGTACGGTACAACATAAATCACACGTTTCATACCGTGCTCAACGGCATGATGCAGCGCAAATGCGAGAGAACTGGTCGTTTTGCCGCCGCCGGTCGGAACCGTAAGCGTGTAAATGCCCTTGGGATTGGCTGCGGCGAAAACGCACGCCCGCAAGATCTGCTGACGCAGCTTGTTCAGCTCGGAAGTCGGGTTGTCCCATTTATTTAGCCTGGCCTGTAAGCGGGTGAGCAGCGTTTCAAGTGAATCTCCGGTGCCGCGCGGCATATCGCCCTGTATGAACTGCTCGGTGTCCAGATAATCCGCATCCACCAAACAGGAGTACAGCATGCGCGTGCGGAATGACTCGGAAAACGACGGCCTGGTGATCGGACGCTGCGGCAGGCGTACCGGCGGAATGGGATAATCCGGGTCGAGCGGCGGAATAGCGGGAGTGCCCCACTTTTTTATTCTGCCGGTGAAAGTAGGTGCACCGAGCGGGTCTTTTGTACTGCCAAAGTCCGGCAAACCGCTGTGATGCCCCATGACACAAGCGGCTAAGAGCAGATTGTTTGACAACATGATGTTTTGTGCACCGGCGGTTGCATGATCGACCTTTGGACCATTATCCAGAAGACGGTGCTGAAATGCGGCGGTTGCTTTGCCGTCATCGTGGTGGACACCGGCTTCGTGACCTTCAGCTTGTGCACCGAATGCTTCGGCAAACTGCCCGCAGAGCGTGCCAACACCGTGCTCATGATCGGAGAGAAGCTGATATTCTGTGCGCTCAACGCCGTTTTCATTGATTGGGCGGGTATGTGCGTAGAATTTTTTATCCATAGCGATCACCTTCTATTGAATTGTTATATACAGTATATAACAGGTAAAGTCCGATAAAAAGTACAACACCCAATATGCCTGCCAAGAAGACCGCTTTGAATTACAGCAAACTGCTGAAAATATCAGTCAAATCCTATAGATTTTACTGGCTTGATTTATACAAAACTGGCAAAACCGCCAGAAAACGAAATTCCTATAATTCCGAGGTTGACACTGGGGATTAACCGTGTTATTCTATAACCAACAAATCCAGTAGGGAATCGGAAGGGAGCGAGCAAAATGTTCATCGTAAACGCACGAATGTCGGGTCGAATGTGTATGAACATGCTGTATTATGCTCAGATGCTGCCTGACCGACAGAATACGAAATTACTTTGAACCGGCTTGCCTGACGCTGCGCGTCCTTGTGGATTCATTGTATTTTCTGAAGCGGGGAGCTGCGAGCTTCCCGCTTTTTTGCGCATTTAAGAGGAATAAGGAGGAATTTTCTTGATAGAATTGTCACATATCTCGAAGGAGTTTGTGAGCGGCAAGCGAACCGTTCATGCGGTGCAGGATGTGTCGCTCACCATCGATAAAGGCGAAATCTTCGGCATCATCGGTTTTTCCGGTGCGGGTAAATCGACGCTGGTGCGCTGCATCAATCTGCTCGAGCGGCCGACCTCCGGCAAGGTGATCGTAGATGGTCAGGATATGCTGTCGCTCTCGGCAAAGGAGCTGCGGCAGGCCCGCAAGAAGATCGGTATGATCTTCCAGCACTTTAACCTGATGCCCTCGCGCACCGTAGCCGGCAACGTAGCGTATCCGCTGCGCGGCAGCGGCCTTTCCAAGCAGCAGATTGCGGAAAAGGTACAGCGCCTGCTTGATCTGGTCGGCATCGGTGATAAGGCGGAGGCGTACCCCAAGCAGCTGTCCGGCGGTCAGAAACAGCGTGTAGCAATCGCTCGCGCACTGGCCAACGACCCGAATGTGCTGCTCTGCGACGAGGCTACCTCGGCACTCGACCCGCAGACCACCAAGTCGATCTTGCAGCTGCTCAAGCACCTGAATGAAACCCTCGGCATCACGGTCGTTATCATCACCCACGAAATGGCGGTCGTCAAGGAGATCTGCCACCGCGTAGCCGTTATGGAGCACGGTAAGGTGGTCGAATCCGGTGAGGTGTTCAACATTTTCGCCAACCCGAGAGAGGACATCACCAAGAACTTCATCCACACGACATCCAATCTCCGCAAGATCGAAGAACTCATCGCGGAGGATTCGCCGGTCGTCAAGCTCAATCCGGGCGAGCTTATCGTGCGCCTGAGCTACATTCAGCGCAATGTATCCGAGCCGCTCATCTCGACGGTATCGCGCAAATTCGATATTGTGCTCAACATCATCTTTTCGGATATTGCCATCGTGCAGGATGCACCGATCGGCGGCACGGTAGCCATCATCAGCGGCAGCCGTGATCAAATCACACAGGCAATCGCCTATCTCAGTGAGAAAAACGTAGGAGTGGAGGTCATCAAGGATGCAAGAGTTTCTGAATAACATCATTCCAAACGTAATGGCAAAGCTGCCGGACTTCTACGCGGCCATCGATGACACGCTGCTCATGGTGGTCTGGTCGGGTGCAATCTCGTTCGTGCTCGGTCTGGCACTGGGTGTGCTGATCACGGTCACCAAGCCGGGCGGCATTCTGGAAAACAAAATCGTCTATCAGATTCTGGACAAGCTGGTCAGCCTGTTCCGTTCCATCCCGTTTATCATCCTGCTGACATGGGTAATGCCGGTTTCCCGTGCGATTATGGGTACGGCAATCTATGTTCGGGGTGCAATCGTTCCGCTGGTATTCGGTGCGGTGCCGTTCTTCACCCGTCAGGTGGAGAGCGCCCTCGCAGAGCTGGACGGCGGCCTCGTCGAAGCGGCTCTCTCGATGGGCTCCACGCCGCTGGAGATCATCTTCCGCGTTTACCTGAAGGAAAGCGTTGCCGCCATCGCGCGCGGCACGACTATCACGGCTATCAGCCTGCTGAACCTGACCGCAATGGCGGGTGTCGTCGGCGCGGGCGGTCTGGGCGACTTCGCTATCCGTTACGGCCACGACCGCAATATGCTGGACGTTACCAACGTCACTGTGCTGGTCCTCGTCATCATTGTTTGTATTATGGAGTTCGTTGGCGGCAAGGTCGTCAAGAAGAACACGCATTAAGGAGTGTCTGACATGAGTATTTCCAATCGCAAAGTTGTTATTGTCGGTGCAGGCCATGTCGGCTCCCATGTCGGCTACGCACTGATTTCGCAGAGTTTGGCAGACGAGATCGTCTACATTGACTCCGACCACGCAAAGGCAGTCGCACAGGCGTTCGACCTGACCGATGCGACCAATTACCTTCCGGTTCGCACCAAGGTCACCGCAGGTGACTACAGCGATGCAAAGGACGCGCAGATTATGATCATTTCGGCAGGCCCGCTGCCGACCGGCAATCAGACCCGCATGGATACGCTGGGTCAGACCATCGCCATCCTGAAAGATGTAACAAAATCCATCAAAGAATCCGGTTTTGACGGCATTATCGTCAATATCTCCAATCCGGCGGACGTTATCACGCATTACATTCAGCACACGCTGAACTGGGCGCCGGAACGCATCTTCTCCACCAGCACTACGCTGGACTCCGCAAGACTGCGCCGCGCGATCGCGCAGGAGATCGGCATTGACCAGAAATCCATCACCGCTTACGCGCTCGGTGAGCACGGCGAGAGCCAGATGGTCGCATGGTCGGCTGTCACCATTGCGGGCAAGCCGCTTTCCCAGTGGCGCGAGGAGTATCCGGACACCTTCGGCAAACTCGACCTGGATGCTCTTGCTGACGCAGGCCGTGAAGGCGGCTGGACCATCCTGCGCGGCAAGCAGTGCACCGAGTTCGGCATCGGCGCTTCTGCCGCAGAGGTCGTTCGCGCCATCTTCTACAACGAGAACCGCGTTCTTTCGGTTTCTGTTCTGTTGGACGGCAAATACGGTCAGCACGATGTGTACGCCAGCGTGCCCGCTATCGTGGGTCGCGACGGCATCGCAGAGATCATTGAGCTGCACCTCACCCCGGAGGAGCAGGAGAAGTTCAACGCATCCTGCAAGACCATGAGCGAGAATTATCAGCTGTCGCTCACATTATAAAAGCAGTCAATTAAAAATTTTATTTCACAATAATGGAGGCACCTAAAATGAAGCTCAAAAGAATCATCGCACTGTCCCTGTCCGCAGCGGCCCTCGCCCTGTCCCTGTCCGCCTGCGGCGGCTCGAGCAGTGCAGCTTCCGATAACGCACAGGCATCTGACAGCAATTCCGGCGATGCAGTAACCGTAAAGCTCGGCGTAGTCGGCAGCATCTACGAGGATCTGTGGACCCCGGCCAAGGAAAAGCTGGCTGACGAGGGCATCGACCTTGAGTTCGTACAGTTCTCGGACTACGTTACCCCGAACAACGCACTCGCTAACGGCGAGATCGATCTGAACGCTTTCCAGCACCGTATTTACCTGCAGAGCGAGATCGATAACTACGGCTACGAGATTGAGAATATCGGCAACACCTTTATCATCCCGCTGAACCTGTACTCCGACAAGGTTAAGTCGGTTGATGAGCTTAAGGACGGCGACACCGTAGCCATTCCGGACGATGTAACCAACGGCGGCCGTGCCCTCAAGGTTCTGGAAGCAGCGGGCCTGATCAAGCTGAAGGACAGCGCCGAGTTCAACCCGACCATCGACGACATTGAGACCTACAACACCAAGATCACCATCGAGGAGCTGAAGGCTAACGTAATCCCGTCCACGCTGGCTGACGTTACCGCAGCTGTTGTAAACGGCAACTACGCACTGGATTTCGGCCTTAAGACCGAGGACGCCATCTACAAGGATGACCAGCTGGACATCGAGGAGTACTGGAACCTGATCGCAGCGCGTTCCGCTGACCTCGAGGATGCGGACAAGCTGGAGACCTACAAGAAGGTCGTAGCAGCGTTCCAGTCCGATGAGACCGAGAAGGTATTCAACGACCAGTTCGGCGGCTACTTCATCAAGGCAGGCTGGGATCAGGATCTGCTGGCAGACAAGTAATTCATAATCGTTCCCAATGCCGCCGGAAACAACCGGCGGCATTTTCGACAGGAGGAAACAGCAATGCAGATAGATAAAAAGGCTTTACAGAATATTATCGCTGATGAAGACCGTCTGCTTTTCGCAGAAAATATTCCGGCGGAATACCTGAGTGATGCGCTCGGCCGCCGCACCGGCACGGCGGATGCGCTCGTGTTCGCGCTCTCGACCAAGGAGGTCAGCGGCGTGCTCCGGTACGCCAACGAAAACGGCATCCCGGTCACGCCGCGCGGCGCGGGCACCAATCTGGTGGGCTCGACAATTCCACTGTTCGGTGGTATCATTCTGGATGTATCCCGCATGAACCGCGTGCTCGAGCTTGACCGCGACACCATGACCATCACCGTCGAGCCGGGCATGCTGCTCAAGGATCTGCAGGCCTATGTTGAGGAGCACGGTCTGTTTTACCCGCCCGACCCGGGCGAAAAGGCCTCGAGCATCGGCGGCAACATCAGCACCAATGCGGGCGGCATGCGTGCGGTCAAGTACGGCGTAACACGCGATTATGTGCGCGGGCTGGAGGTCGTTCTTGCGGACGGCACGGTGCTGAAAGTCGGCGGCAAGCAGGTGAAGGACGCGAGCGGACTGTCGCTCAAGCACCTGCTCATCGGCTCGGAGGGCACGCTGGCGGTTATCACCAAGTGCCTGCTGCGCCTTCTTCCCAAGCCGGAGACCACGGTGAGCGTGCTCGTGCCGTTTGCTGACCTCGGTACGGGCATCCGCAGCGTGCTGACGATTTTGCAGGCAAATGCCAACCCGACCGCAGTCGAGTTCATGGAACGCAAGGTCGTAGCCCTCGGTGAGAGCTTTTCCGGCGTGCAATATCCGCGCCCGGATGCCGGTTCATACATCCTGCTGACGTTTGACGGCCACGAGAGCGAGGTCAACGCGAATATCGAGCGCGTGCGCCGCCTTGCGCTTGACAACGGTGCCATCGACTACATCGTGCTGCGCAGCGCTGAGCAGGCTGCCGACATCTGGAAGGTGCGCGGTGCGCTCGTTATGGCGGTCGAGGCTGTGTCTGAGCAGGAGCCGGTGGACATTGTCGTGCCGATCAGCCACACGGCGGATTTCGTTCGCTATATCAACGAGCTGGAGGCCGCCTCGGGTATGCGTATGATCGCGTTCGGCCATGCGGGTGACGGCAACGTGCATCTGTGCGTGGTGCGTGACGGCCGTGACCAGCAGACCTGGGAGCGTGAATTGCACGAAAACATGGAGCAGGCCTACGCCAAGGCGTATTCCTACGGCGGCGTAGCCTCGGGTGAGCACGGCATCGGCATTTCCAAGCGGTCGTACTTCCTGCGGGAGACCGCGCGGGAGAATCTTGCCGTGATGAACACGATCAAGACCGCTCTCGACCCGAAGCACACGCTTAACGATCAGAAATCTTACATTATGGGAGGAAAATAACCATGCAGAGCTTATCTGAGCGCACCGCCGGCTTTACCGATTCGGTCATCCGCCGCATGACGCGCGTTTCCATGCAGTATGACGCGGTAAACCTGTCGCAGGGTTTCCCGGACTTTGAGCCGCCGAAGGAGCTGCTCGACCGTCTGGCGCAGGTGGCCTACGAGGATTACCACCAGTATTCCATTACCTGGGGTTCGCAGAACTTCCGTGAGGCGCTGGCCGCCAAGCAGACCTATTTCATGGGTCGAAGGATCGACCCGAACACCGAAATCGTCACCACCTGCGGCAGCACGGAGGCGATGATGGCTGCGATGATGACAGTCACCAATCCGGGCGACAAGGTTATCATTTTCTCTCCGTTTTACGAGAACTACGGTGCGGATACCATCCTGTCCGGTGCAGAGCCCATCTATGTGCCGCTCGTGCCGCCGGATTTCCACTTTGATGCGAACGTGCTCGAGGATGCATTCCGTCAGCACCCGAAGGCCATCATCCTGTGCAACCCGTCCAATCCGTGCGGCAAGGTGTTTACCCGCGAGGAGCTGGAGATTATCGCGTCTCTCGCGGAGAAGTACGATACCTACGTTATCACCGACGAGGTGTATGAGCATATCGTGTTCGCGCCGAACAAGCACACCTATTTTGCCACTCTGCCGGGCATGTGGGAGCGCACGCTGTCGTGCTCGTCGCTCTCCAAGACGTATTCCGTCACCGGCTGGCGGCTGGGCTATATCATCGCGCCGCCGGAGATTATCGACCGCGCGAAAAAGGTGCATGATTTCCTGACGGTCGGCGCGGCAGCACCCCTGCAGGAGGCCGTTGTCACCGGCCTGAAGATGGGGCAGGACTACTATGACGATTTGCAGGCCAAGTACACGCACAAAAAGGACCTGTTCCTCAAGGGTCTGGACGATTTGAAGATTGCCCACACCGACCCGCAGGGCGCGTACTACGTTCTGCTGGATATTGCCGAGTTCGGCTACGAGAACGATCTTGCGTTCTGCGAGGATCTGGCGCATTATGTCGGCGTAGGCGCGGTTCCCGGATCGAGCTTCTTCCGTGAGCCGGTCAACAACCTGATTCGCCTGCATTTTGCCAAGAAGGACGAGACGCTGCTCGATGCACTCAACCGTCTGGAAGGTTTGCGTGATAAGATCAAACCGAAACACCGATAAACAGGAGGAAAAGCCGTCATGGATGTAAAGAAAGCCGCAGAGGAAACGAAGGACTACATCGTATCCATCCGTCGGGAATTTCACCGGCACCCGGAGCTGAGCCTGCAGGAATTCCGCACGGCACAGCGCATTGAGGAGGAACTGGACAAGTTCGGCATTCCGCACACGCGCGTAGGCGAAACCGGCGTGCTCGGCACGCTGAAGGGCGCAAAGGACAACGGAAAAGTGCTGGTTCTGCGTGCGGATATCGACGCGCTGCCCATTGAGGAGACGCATGAGTGCGTCTATCGCTCGGAGAATGCAGGCGTCATGCACGCCTGCGGCCATGATGCGCACGCTGCCTGCCTTCTGGGTGCCGCGAAAATCCTGTCGGAGAACAGAGACGCGTTCAGCGGAAAGGTCCGTCTTGTGTTTCAGCCGGGAGAGGAAATCGGAAAAGGTGCAAAGCCGTTTGTCGCAGCCGGTGTGCTGGATGGTGCCGAGCGCGTGTTCGGTCTGCACACCGCGTATGATTTGGAGGCAGGCACGGTAGGACTCAAACCGGGCATCAACAATGCCGCAGTCGATCATTTCCGCATTCGTGTGCACGGTAAGTCCACGCACGTTTCCACGCCGCATCTGGGCGTAGATGCGCTGTATATCGCCAGCCAGATTGTCGTGGCAGTGCAGGGACTGGTTACGCGCCGCACTTCACCGACCGAGCCGGTCATCATCGGTATCGGCAAGCTGAACGCAGGCACGACCTACAACGCCGTGGCAGCATTTGCTGAAATGGAGGGCACAACGCGCACCATTTCGCAGGAGAGCCGCGACCGCGTCCGTGCACAGGTCAGTGAAACCGCGCAGAGCATTGCGGCGCTGTACGGCGGCACGGCGGAAATCGAGTGGACGGGCTTTGCCGCTGCGCTCGTCAATGACCCGCAGGTGTGCGAGGAAGCTGCTCGGGTCGTGGACGAGCTGCTCGGAGAAGGACACGTTGTCACAGACCGTGAGCTGTCGCTCAGCGGCGATAATTTTGCCGAGTTTGAGCTGTATAAGCCGGGCGCGTATGCGTATCTCGGCACGGGCAACCCGGATCTGCCGCACACGATGATAACCAACCACAACGGCGGCTTCGATGTGGACGAGAATGCACTTGTGACCGGTGCCGGTCTGTATGTCGGCTACACAGTCGCGCGGCTTGGATAAAGAAAGCGAAACGCTCAGCTATCGTTTGGTAGCTGAGCGTTTTGCTTTTGAAATTACAGTTTTGAACTTACATCCCGCACTCAAGTCCGTTATACCGTGTCACCACAAACGGATAGCTGAGTGTTTCAGGCTGGATGCCAAGCTGCCGCAGACCGGCGCACAAATCCTCGACAACCTGCATATCGTGGTCGCGCTGCGCGACGGACAGTTTCATTTTATCTCCATACGACGAGATCAGCAGCGCAAACGGCTGCACAGCACACGGCAGGATTGCGCCGTAATCGAGTACATACGGACGGCAGCTTTCCGGCAAGGCGAACCGGCCGACATTGGTAATGAGAAAGCTGTCCTCAAGCACAAAATCAGTCGTGACCTTCTGTGCCGCCTGCATTTTCTCCGCGAGCGGCATGTCTGCCTCATGCAGCGATTCACAGCGGTCTGCGGCGGCTTTTGCACGATAGAGCAGCTGTTCGCGCTGCATCTGATCCTTCAAAAATGCCTTCGTGCGCCGGAACACCTCGTCATTCGGCAGATCGCGGTACTCCGGAAAATACGGCAGATCGATAAAGCAAATAAAATACCGCGTGGTAAGCGTCGGCAGCAGCGGACGCAGATCGACCGGAATCTCCGCGATAACCGGCTTGTCCGTTCCGCCGAACTTATCATCAAACGCTTTCATCATCAGCGGAGCCAGTACAGACAGCGGACTGACGCCGATGGACTTTGCGTAATCGTGCAGCTGAGAAAACGGGAACGTCACCTCGGTGACGACCTCGGAGCCGTCAGCGCCCCACTGTACCTCGGGGGCATGAACAGCCTCCGGCTTTTTCCAGATGCCATCCGGCGAAAATTCACGGTCTGCCAGCTGCTCGTAGCCGTTTGCGCTCTCCTCAGGAGACCAGCGGGTATCCATGCCGCGCACAGAGCCGTCATTCTCAACCGGGAAACCGCAGTTTTTCAGGTACTGGAACAGTACACAGCGGATAAACTCCTCGAATCCGCGTCCATCCGAGATAGAGTGCTGATACTCCATATAGATGGTCTTGTCGTGGTAGCCGACGAGAAATAAGTATCCGTTCGTATCCTTGGAGCCGATGGTGTAGCGGGTGGATACGCCGTCGAACGGCAGCACTACGGCGGGCTGCACGTTGCGGCGGTAGCGGAACGCAGTCTCGGTCGGCTCGGCGGTCAGCATCATGTGCGGAAAGCGCAGCAGTGCCTGCTCGACGGCTTCGCGCAGCTTGTCCGGGCGCACTTTATCGCGCATGCGGATGGTGTGGCGCGGCACACAGGCGACGGTTTCATGGGTGTTATACAGGAAGATTTTTGCATAGCTGTCCGTGCGGAGCAGCGGGTCATTCATGGTCATTATAGCATTCTCCTCAAAGCATAATCCGGCGCATCTTATATGATAATTTCAGTATATCACCCTGCAACGACGTTGTAAATCAAAATGAGTCGAATTTGCACAGTATTATGCAAATATAGAACATGATGTACGATATAATGAGCCGCGAGCCTGAAAATACTTGCGATTCGGTTGGCAGAGTATATCACGCCGGAGAAGCTGACATAGGAGCATGGAATTTCTGCCGCGGCTGTTCGATTCGTTCTCGCGTGAGCGTATTCCGTGTGAGAAGCAAAAAAACAAGCGACACCATATTTCGATTGGTGTCGCTTGTGTGCGTTTTCAGGCGCTGTCGGTATTGTCTGCCCTTGCAGGGCGGTTGTTCATACCATATCCGCTGGGTGGTATGGATCGGATGGGATTACTGGTCGGTGTAGCGGCTGAGGATAACCGCTACCTGAGCGCGGGTTGCGGTGCCGTTCGGCACGAGCGTAGTCGGGGTAACGCCGGTTACCAGACCGTTGCCGTTCGCCCAGCTCATTGCTTCAGCAGCCCACGACTCGACAGAAGCCGCGTCTGCGTAGCCATCGAGTGCTGCGCTGCCTTGCGGCGTATGACCGCGATAGGTATCGTAGCGGTACAGGATGGCCGCCAGCTGCTGACGGGTGATCAGCGTATCCGGCTGGAATCTGCCGTCGGTGAAGCCGTTGACAATGCCGTTTTCGGAGGCCCATGCGATGGCTTCTGCGTACCACTTGCCGTCCGCCACATCGGTGAACTGTGCGGTGGAAGCGGCCTTGCTGCCGCTCATGCGGTAGAGCACCTGAACCAGCATTGCGCGGGTCATGCCGTCATCCGGACCGAACTTGGTTGCGGTCAGGCCCTTGAACCAGCCGTTCTCGAGTGCAGTGTTGACCTCGTTGTAGAACCACTTGCGCAGATTGACATCGGAGAAGTCGCTGCTGTACTCGTGGGTGATAACGAAGGTGGAGAAGTGGGTGGTCTTAAAGGTAGCCTTTCCGGTCGCTGCATCATAAATGACAGGCAGCTTTTCGAACGAGCCGTCCTCAGCAAGATAGTATGCAACCAGATGCGCGGCGTTCTCGCCGCTCTTGAGGCTGTATGCTACAGAAACCGAAGCCGTGCCGTTCAGCGCATGAATGCGGGTTGCAGTGCCGTTTTTCGGCTGCACCTGCGCAGAAATGTTCAGGATGGTGCCGTTCTTCGGCAGGTATTTGCGCTGTGCGTCCGTCAGGGAGGACTTGTCAGCGGAAGCGATCGAAATACTTGCCATACCATCGGCCTGTGCGGCGCTGCCGAGTGCGGTCAGCGTCTCACGGTCGAGTGCAACCGTGCCGTTCGGCAGGGTAAGCGCTGCGCCGTTCTTTGCACCGGCGAGAGCAGCTACCACATCGCCGGTGAGCGATACCGTGCGTACGGTGGAATCTGCGGACAGGTCAAGCGTCAGCGAATCCTTGCCGGAAACCGCAGTCAGCTTGGAGCTGTCGGCGGAAACCGCTGCGGTGCCGTTCTTTACCTCAACCGTTGCGGGAACCTTGGTGCCGTCCGGTGCGGTAATGGAGGACGAGCCGCTGTCGGTCGGAGCCGGTGCAACAGCGCCGCCGCCTGCGCCGCCGCCTGCGCCGCCGCCGCTGCTCGGCTTGACGGCAAAGGCTGCGGTAACTGCAACGTCATTCGCCGGCATGGTGAAGGTGTAGGTCAGGGTGGACGCGAAAACCGTCTTATCGAGCGCGGTCTCCGGTGTCAGCGTCAGGGTTTTCAGCTGATAGCCGCTTGCGGGTGCGGCGGTGAGCGTTACCTTGTCGCCAGCCTTGGCGCGTGCCGCAGAAGCGAAAACGCTGCCGTTTTCGGCCTTGCCGGCCGTAATTGCGTAAGTTTTGTGGAACAGATTGTCGGTGTTGACCGCCAGAGCTTCCGTTACGTTGCGGATAACCGCTTCAAAGCTGCCGTCCTTCTCGGTTACGGAAACAACAGCATTCGGAGCTGCCTTCTGAAGTTCGGACTTGATTTCCTCGGCGGTGCCGACACAGTTTGCACTCGGTGTGAGCGTCAGCTTGACCGTGCCGTTCTTGCGAACCTGAGCGGATGCGCTGTTGACTGCACCGGTGTCGTTCGGCTGAATCGGCGTGGTGTAGGTGAATTTGCCGGTGCCGTTCGTGCCGGAAATCTTGGCATCGTACTGTACAAGGTCGGTGAAGTGAACGCGGATGGTCTGGTTGTCATCGAGTGTGTGAATATAAATTGGATCGACAAGATTTACACCATCAACCTGTACCGCAGCATCGTTTTCTGCTGTGGTAATGTCACCCTGGGTAACCGTCCACTTTTCGACCATCTTTTGGGTATTTGGTGCTGCAGTGAAGGTGATTACACTGCCGTTCGGCTGCTTGGTCTGAGAGTTAATCGCGGTGTCGTCAATCTTGGCGGTCAGATGGCCGTTCTCATCAGCGGTGCCGAAAGTAAGCTGATAGCTTGCCGTAACCTTAAAGTATACGGTCGCAGTAATATTCTTGTCCGCACGGATTTTGCCTTCCGGATTGGTTTTGGAGTTTCCGGCAGTCTTTTTGCCGTTTACTTCCCACTGTTCAACCTGATAGCCAGTCTTCGGCGCTGCATGGAAGGTGATTTCCTCATCCTTATAGATGGTTACGCCATCAGTCGGTATAGCCTTGGTCTCAACTTCCTTACCGTAGATATCATACAGCGTGTATTTTACGGTGCCGTTGCCAGCTGCAGCGGTGGCCTTGGCGGTGTAGGAAGCGCTCTGGGCAAATTCGGCGTGGATGGACAGATCGCCGGCCAGTTCGCTGATGGTGTAAGTGCCGTTGGTCTTTGCCGCAGCTTCATTCTGAGCAGTACCGTTTACAACCCAGTTCTTGAAATGCCAGCCGCGGTCTGCGCGTGCCTGCAGCACAACCTTGCTGCCGCCGGGAATCTTGGCCAGATCGTCCACAGCTTCGCCGTCTACGGTTGCAATGATTGTGCCATGCGCCATTTCCGGTGTGGTAATCGCAAATGCGGCACGGTCGGTCTTGAGCGAAACCTTGGTGTTCTCGGTGATGGGGAAGGTATAGCTGCCGCCAGCGTTGAGCTTTCCTGCTTCAACGGCCTTGCCGTTCACCTGATAGGTCTCGCCCGTGGCTGCAGCATAGCCTGCCTTGGGCGCTACCGTAATTTCCGTATCACCGGTGACGCTTTCGCCGCTCTTGAGAGACTTGGTGAGCGTCTTGGAGGTATCGTTCGGATCAACCGTCTGATAGCTTGCGGAGATTTCGCCGTCCAGTGTCAGCGTGTAGCTGTCGCGCTCGAATACGGCAGCCAGATCAATATCCTGCACGCCAACCTCAACAGAGAGCGTGTTGGAGCCGTTATCGTGCGGGGTGCCGGACGGATAACTGTTTGCACCGCGTTTCGCGAGAATCCACTGCTTGAAGTGCCAGCCGGTATTCGGCGTTGCGGTGAAGTTGAACTTTGCACCGCTGGCAATGTAAGCCGGGAAGTTCTTGAGGCTTCCGGAGCCATCTTCATACGTGCATTTGAGTGTACCGCCCTGCTTATTCTGAACGGAAGCATTCAGTTTGGTATCGGTGGTCTTGAAGTAAACCAAAACAGATGCCGGTTTTGCAAGGGTCTTGATGGTAACCGAGCTCTTCTCCTTGCTGTCCTCGATTTCCTTGCCGTCATAGGTCCAGTAATCGACTGCATAACCTGCATCCGGCACAGCCGTCAGGGTAACATCGGTGTCTGCGGTAAAGCTGGAGATTGCACTGCCGTCATCCGTCTTGCCGGCATTCAGACCTGCGGTAATGATCGACGCAGAACCGACAGAGTGCTTGTTTGCGCCTTCGCCGAAGTCCTCAGTCTTGAGGGTAAGGATGTAAGTCGTGCCGTTTACCGTGTAAACACCGGGGATAAAGGTGAATTCATAGTTGTTGTACAGCGTTTCGTTGGTCTCATCGGTCTTGCACGGAGAAACCGTGTAGTTGCTGGGAGCAATGTTCGGCGCGAGCGTTACCTCGTTGCCTGCGGTGTTGATTGCGGTATAGCCAAGGTGCAGAGCTTTAATCTCATCAGCAGTCATGGTGTCCTTGTCGGCCGAGAGAGAAAGCTGTTTCGAGTCGGCAGGATCAACCTTATCCTGTGCAACGCCGTCCTTCGGAGTAACAACACGCAGCGTAACGGCACGCTGAACAACGGTAAACTCAGTTTCCGCAACCGGCTTGGTTTCGCCGTTTACATAAGCATACAGCGTGTAAGTGCCGACATCCAGCGGATTGGTCAAATCCCGTTGTGTTTCCGAACCGGAAACTGCATACTTGAAGGTCGCGTTATTGACCTTCTGCAGACCATGCGTATCTTTACTCATGCGGGAGAGCGACGGCGTTACCGTATCGCCGTAGGTAAAGCGGGTGACGCTGTTGTTATCCTTGCCGGTGGTGAGCGTCAGCTGATAACCGGTCGCGTTCTCGCCAACGAGAACCATCTGACCTTCCGCGTTGCTCATATCCTTGAATACATAGCTGCCCGGATAATACGGGGTAACCGTGTAGGCGCCGTCTGCGGGCACGATAACATCCTTTGTAACCTTGCCGGTTTTGTCAATCTCAGCCGCAACTGTGGTAGAGAAGTCCGTGCCGCGAATCAGGAAGCTGAGCGTGCCGGTCGGGATGGAGGTAGCAGACGCAGAACGCATCGTAGCATTGATGTGCAGCGTGCGGTCAAACTGATCAGTGTTGTCTTTTTGTACATTCTTCGCCATAACATTCAGCTCACACTTGGGCGTGCGCTTGCTGTAAACCGTGTTGATTTCGGGCGAGTAAGCGGAAATGCTGAACTCCTTCTGAGCGGTGTTGTCGAAGTAGAGCACATTCAATCGGCAGCGGTAAGTGCCCTTGTCGGCAGAACCGGCGTTTTCGATGCTCAGCGTATCGGAAACGCTGCCGGCAATCTCGGTCCAGGAACCATTGTTCAGCTTCTGCCACTGATAGCTTACGCTGTTGTACTTGCCGCCGTCCGGGTTTTTATTGTCTCCGTTATACTTAACCGTTGCGGTTGCCAGAGAATCCGGATAGATTGGCAGAACCGTCTGATTCTCCTTGCCGTCAATCGTTACCGAAATATCGGGATAGCCTGCTGTGGTCTTGGTGCGGCAGGTCAGCGGTTCGCTGTAAATGCTGTTGCGCTGCTGCTCAGCCTTGTTGTTGTTGCGGGTCTGAATCTGATATTCATACTCGGTATAGGGAGACAGGTTCTTATCCGTGTAGCTGAAGGTGTAGGTGCCGTCATCGTGACGCTCACCATCGGTGAACGGCACAAATGCGAGTTCCTTGCGTCCGGAGCCGTCCGGGAAGTTGTAGTAGCGGTACAGCTGGAAACCGGAAACGATCTTGTCGTACGTCCACGTCAGGGTGACGGAATCATCGGTGGTTTTCGCAACATCCTGCTCAAAATCCTCCGGCAGCGGAGACGGAGCCTGCGGCTCGGTTACCGCGTAGGTAACAACCGGGAACGCCTGATTGCCGCTGCGGTAGTTGTAGCAGAAAATACGCCAGTTCATGCCGTAGCCGTACGGTTTGGCTTCAATCGGCATGTTCTGCAGCGAACCGGAGAACGAGCCGCCTGCGGTGTTGACAGACACCTTGCCGGCAGAGCTTTCCGAACCGGCCACTACGCCTGCGGTTACGCCGCCTGCGCCTGCACCGGCCTTGGTTTCGATAGAGGTGGTGTTGGTGTAGTTTTTGCTGTCCGAGGTGGAGAAGCTGATCTCCTGCGTGATGCCGGAGCCGCCGCCTGCCGCGGTGAAGTCAACCTTAGCCGGATCACCGTTATAAGCCTTGGAGCCTGCACTCGGTGCGCTCGGATAGCTGGACGGATCACCGATCGTATGCGTCAGCACGCTGCCCGAAATGGATGGCAGAACGCTGTAATCCTCGGCGATATTTTCGTAGTCGGACAGGTCGATCAGACCGATCGAGGCTTCGTGCGGGATGGAAACGGTGGAGGTTACTTTAGTGTAGCTGCCCTTGCCATCCGGGATGTAAGAGGTATACTCGTAAATCTCCATCGGGATGGAATAGAACGCCACTCTGTCCTCGCCGGAGGTTGTCTCGTAGGTGATGGACTGCTCGAGCGAGGAGGTGTGCTCGGTCTCGTAGGTGAAACCGGAGGTAAAGGCGGCTTCCGCCTCAACGCTGCCGATCTTAACGCCGAATACCGAGAATTCCTGCTCAAAGGAGACGTATGCGCCGACCGAGATGGTAGAGGAGGAGCTGGTGCCGTTCTCGGTGCCCTTCATGCTCGAGTAGGTGGTGGAGGACTCGGCATAGTTGCCGGACAGGTCATCACGGTCGAGCAGATCGGAGAAGTACGGAGGTGAAGCCAGTACCGCCAGAACCTGCGGGTCGGAGTAGGTGTAATAGTGCTTGCCGGTGTAGGTCATGTAGCTGGTATCGTCGTCCGTGTTGGCGAGACAGAGCGTGTACGAGCTGTTGACATCGGTTTTTACCGGCTGAGAGCCGTCAAACAGGTTGACGGTCGAAAGTCTGGTTGTACCCGGCGTGCGGGTGGTGTAAGGTGTTGTTTGCGATGTAGTAGCATCTACATAGCCGACAAAAGCGTTGTAATAGGACTTTTTACGGAACAACTTGTGCCACCAACTCTTGTAGTAGGCACGGCGCTCGTACTTAGGTACTTTACCGGTGACGTTGTAGGAGTCAGACTGCTTGTTTTCATCCTTGGACATGGTCTGCGTCAGGGTGAACAGCGTACCCGAACCTGCGGTGTTGTTGTCTTTATCCACCGCGGTGGTCACAGAGCCTGCGGCTGCATCGTACTCAACGTAGTCCTCACTCGGCATAGCGGCCGTGTTGTCAAGCGCCTGCTTGATATTCAGACCATTCTCATCGCAGGAGATAACAAGGCTGTCAAAGTACAGCAGATCGCTGGTCTTGCCGTCATCGCCTTTTTCGCCTGCGGTCGGACGGGAGATAATCGCCGTATTGGCCGGGCACAGCGGCAGAGAACGGAAGACATCGTTGTGCTTTGCCATTGCACCGTAGATGTACTCGCCTTTATCGTTCTTGGAGAACAGATCGAAATTCTGCGAAACAGACGGCTTGAAGGTGACGCCGTTCCATGCGTACAAACCTACATAGCGCGTGTTCTGCTTATTTGCCTTGAGGTCAGCATCCGACTGAGACGCCAGAATCAGCGTTTTGCCGCCGCCGGTCATATCGCCGAAGGCGAAGGATGCGCGGACCAGATTGCTGCCCTCGTAGGTCAGCGGGAATTCCTGCGAGCTCTGCAGCATGTGCGCGCTCGTGGAGCCGAACATTACAACGGCACGCGAGCCTGCGTTCTGCTGCGGACCGTAGTAGTAACCCCAGGTGCAGGCGAGATCGTCTACGCCGTCCTGGTTGACGTCACCGCTGACGAGAGAGATCATGTTGGAAACGACACTTCCCTCACGGAAGAAGTACGTCCACGCCTGTCTCCAGTTAGAGGGATTGGAGTAATCTTCAGTCTGCAGGTCGTAAATCTCAATGCGGGAATTGCCGACCTCCGGCACATAGACCGCAACCTCGTCCTTACCGTCGTTGTCCCAGTCGCCGGTAGCTACCTGCAGGTAGTTTTTCAGCTGATACGGGTTTTCTGCGAAGTTTTCGACCTTTTTGGCGGTCGTGCTGCCTTCGTCGCTGGTGTCGGTCAGATTCGGGTTGCCGATTTCCTTGCTGGTGTCCAGCAGCGTGATCGGCTTGCCGTACTTGCCGGTTGTCGCATTGCCGAACCGCAGGTACAGACCGCCTTTCGCGCTCAGGTCACCGGCGTAAACCATGACCGTCTGCGAGGACTTTGCGTCACTGCTCGAGGTAAAATGGCCTGCGGCCACGTCTGCCATAGCGTAATCGGTACCATCCTGCAAATCGGTAGTAGCATTGGTCATGCCGGTCAGATAGCCCTTGGTGGCATAGCCGCCATTGTCCTTGCTGCCCACCGGGAACTGTGCGTATGTGCCGGTAGAGGTGGTTTTACCCTTGGAGATTTCCTTGGAATTGGTTTTAGCCGTCAAAAACTGCTGAGCCTTGGTAGATGTGTTATCATCATTGCCGTACAGCGTGCTTTGAAGGATATTGTCCTTCTGGTTGGACTTGGAAACGCTTGTATCGCATTGCTCTGCGCTTTCACGCTTGTCCAGGTCGATTTTATCCGACGGCAGAACATCACTCGTCAGACCAACGGTATACAGCTCGTACACCGGCGTAACCTTGATGGTATTGCGCCCGTATGGGTTGCTGGGGTCGTTGGCATTAAAGCCGTCGGGCGCTTTGCTCGAATCAATACCGAGCGCCGCAAGCGCGTCCGAACTGCCGGTATCCGCCGCCGCTGCGCGGATATCAAGCGGGCCGCCTATGCCGGCGATAAGAGCCAGTGCCAGAGCAAGGCTTATGCCGCGTTTGAATTTCATGGTATATTCCTCCTTTTCCTATTCTGCGGTGCGGTGGAACGAGCCGCGCCTGCAGAAAAGAGACTGAAAATTGCCTGCGTTTATCATAGCAGCTTTGCAGCCTGCTGTGCGGTCGGGCACACGAAATGTACGATTTTCGACACGAAATACACCGATAGGAAAAACAGAGTGAACTACGCGTAAATTCTGCAAAAAATGACACACAATCCACAGAAATTATTAACAGGCTGTGGATAAAATGCGGCAAAAAACACCCCGGTTTTGTCAGGTGACAAAACCGGGGGAAAAGATGACGAATGCTTTCGGGCAGGGGGTTAAAGCAGCTCGCGCAGCTTGTCCGCAATGAGCCTGCCGAGCACGGCGTGCTCCTCTGCGGTCAGATGAATCTGGTCCGAGCACTTTGCCGCCGTGACAGCCGAGCCGTCCACAAAGGCGCAGCCGTATTTTTCTGACAGCGTGCGGAACCGTGCGGGCAGAGCATGGATGAGTGCGGCACTGCTTTCGTCAAACATGCCGTAGTAGACGCTGTCTGCAAGGTTTTCGCCCATTTTCGGCGGTGCAACCAGAAGAATCTGCGGTTTCTGCATGGTATTTGACCATAAAAGCGGACTTTGCATCAGCTTGATCGTGCGGTCCATGGCATCGCTGATGGTGAACGGTGAGTGGCCGTACATTGCCTTGCTGTCGTTTGTGCCGAGCATGATAACGATCACGTCGAGCGGATCGTGCGTTGCCAGCAGGGCAGGCAGCATTGCCATGCCGTTTCGGCTGTAATCAATCGGGTCGGTGCTGCAGATGGTGCGTCCGCACAGACCTTCCTCGATAAAGTGCACGTCCGGGAACTGAGCCGCAACCACACCGGTGTAACGCTTGTCCGCGTCCAGGCGGTGCATGGGATCGTCGCCCTGATAACCCCAGGTGTTGGAATCGCCGTAGAACAGTACATTTTTCATTTTTACGCTCTCCTTTATCTCTATCATAGCATGAAATTGAGGGAATAGATAGGAAAACCGCATTGTATTTCCGCACAGACATGCTACAATAGATACAGATTATTTCCCGGAGGTTTTTCCTATGACCCTGCAGCAGTTGACCTATCTTGTCACTGTGGCCGAATGCGGCAACATCACGGACGCCGCCGAGCGGCTGTTTCTCTCGCAGCCGAGTTTGAGCGCCGCGATTCACAATTTAGAGAAGGAGATGGGCGTTACCGCCTTTGTGCGCTCAAACAAGGGCGTAACCGTCACGCAGGAGGGCGAGGAGCTGCTTTCGTTTGCGCGTATGCTGCTCGAGCAGGCAGACATCATGCAGGAGCACTTCGGCGTGGGCAAAAAGCGCGTGCCCAAGTTCTGCGTGTCATGTCAGCACTATTCGTTCGCGGTGAACGCATTCGTCGAGGTTGTCAAGGAGTACGACGCGGACCAGTACGGTTTTATCCTGCGGGAAACGCAGACCGGTGAGATCATTGATGATGTGGCGTCGGGCAAAAGCGAGCTGGGTCTGCTGTATTTGTCCGAGAGCAACGAAACCGTGCTCTCCAAGCTGCTGCGCAAAAGTGAGCTCGTGTTCGAGGAACTGTTCACTGCCGCACCGCATGTGTTCATCAATAAGGACCATCCGCTCGCAGACCGGAAGTGCATCACGCTCGATGAACTGAGACCCTATCCGTATCTGATTTTTGAGCAGGGAGACCGCAATTCCTTTTATTTTTCCGAGGAACTGCTCAGCATGCTCGACATGCCGAAAACCATTCAGGTCCGCGACCGCGCAACACTGTTCAGTCTGGTGATCGGACTGAACGGCTTTACGGTCAGCTCGGGCATTATCGACCGCAAGCTGAACAGTCCGAGCATTATCGCGCGGCCGCTCGAGATGGAAGGCAGCATGCGCATCGGTCTCATCCGCAAGAAAAACGTGGTATTCAGCCGCTATGCGGACTCCTATGTGAAGGCACTGAAAAAGCATCTGTCGATAGATTAAAACTGTGAAGGGCTGCGGATAAAACGTATTTGTCAACCGATAGATCCCGTGGCAGGCTATTGTCAGAAAGAAAAAGCACCATCGTGTTACCCAAAGAGATAGATACCCATGAGCAACCGGAAAACCCCATCTCGACATATTCTGCCGCGATGATTCGGGTGTGTCGGTGGAGCACCGGAACGATTCGTGGTCGTTCGACATCGCAAAAGCCGCTAAACGGTATACATTTAGCGGCAGTTTTTTTATCGGTTTCTTCGCCACGTTTCCGGTGCAAACAGCAGAAGCATGGGGAACAGCTCCAGACGACCGGCGAGCATATCGAAAGTCAGCACGATTTTACTCAGCGGGTGCAGTGCACCGAAGTTGGCTGCAGGACCGACCTGATTGAGTCCCGGACCGACGTTATTGATGCAGGTAACGACCGAGGTGAAGCTGGTTATCATATCCTCACAGTGCAGGCTGACAATGAGGATGGAAGTGGCAATGACGATCAGATATGCCACAAGAAAGGCGTTGACCGAGCGCATGACCTCATGCTGGACGCGCTGTCCGTCCATTTTATGCACGCGCACCAGACGCGGATGAATCAGCGACATCATTTCCTTCTTTACGCCCTTGAACAGCAGCAGGATGCGCGAGCATTTCATGCCGCCGCCGGTCGAACCGGCACACGCGCCGATGAACATCAGCAGCACAAGCAGCAGCTTGCTGAATGCAGGCCACTGGTTAAAGTCCACGGTTGAAAAACCGGTGGTCGTGATGATAGACGCAACCTGAAACAGGGAATGGTGGAAGCTCTCGCGCAGCGAACCGAAGCAGCCGCGCACGTTGAAGGCGATCAGCGTGGTAAATACGGCAATCACGCCGAGGTACACGCGAATCTCCTCGATTTTGAACAATTGCTTGAATTTACGGGTCAAAAGCAGAAAATACGCGTTGAAATTGATGCCGAAAAGGATCATAAAGACCGAGATGACATTCTGCAGGTAGGCGCTGTTGTAGTGCGCGATGGAATTATTCCAGTTGCCGAAGCCGCCGGTGCCTGCCGTGCCGAGCGAAACGCAGATGGCGTCGAATATCGGCATGCCGCCGAACAGCAGCAGAATGATCTGCAGAACGGTCAGTCCAAAGTAAATCGCGTACAGGATAAGCGCGGTATCGCGCATGTGCGGCGATATTTTGGAGACCGAGGGTCCCGGGCTTTCCGCGCGCATCAGATAAATGGTCTGACCGCCTGCCAGCGGCAGGACGATCAGCATGAACACCAGAATGCCCATGCCGCCGACCCAGTGCATCAGGCAGCGCCATAGCATAGAGGCATGCGAAAGCGCCTCCACATCGCCGAGAATGGTAGCGCCGGTGGTGGTGAAGCCGGATGCGGCCTCGAAAATCGCATCTACTGCGAACGGAATCTCGCGGCTGAGCACGAACGGCAGGGCACCGGTCACGGCCAGCACCAGCCAGCACAGCGCGACTGCCACAAAGCCTTCGCGTGCGTAGAACTTGGTGTTTTTCGGCTTGTATTCACACAGAATGCCTGCGCCGACCATACAAATCAGTGCGGTGGCGATATAGGCAGGCAGCTCGGGTTCACGGTAAATGACCGCGGTAAATGCGGGCAGCAGCAGGAACAGGGACTCAATGCCCATCAGCCAGCCGATCAGATAGCGGACGATTGCGAAATTCATTTTTCGCGCCCTCCGGCTGTCGGCAGGAAGATATCCTGAAGGTCGTTCATGCCCTCGAAGGTGGAAACGACGATAACCGTATCGCCTTCATGCAGCACATCGTGGCCGCGCGGAATGATACGCTTGCCTCTGCGGTTGATGCAGCACAGCAGAACATCCGGACGAATCGGCATATACTGCAGGGGAACACCGGTGAGATGGTGCGCCGCAACACGGAACTCAAGCGCTTCTGCGCCGTCCAGCTGATGCAGGGTCTCCACGTTGGAGCCCATCGAGTTCTGCATCGCGCGGGTGTACTGGCTGATCAGCTCGGCGGTGGTCTGCTTGGGGCGAATCACCTTGCCGATCGGCATGCTGGCAATGACTTCCTCGAAGTTCACACGGTTGACCTTGGTGAACAGCTTCGCACGGGAATGACGGCCGGCGTGCAGCGCAAGCAGGATGTTCTCCTCGTCCATGCCGGTGAGAGCCGCGAAGGCCTCACAGGTTGCCAGCCCCTCCTCATCGAGCAGGTTGCGGTCGGTGCCGTCGCCGTAGATGATGGTCGCGTGCGGGAGCATTTCGGACAGTGCCTCGCAGCGCTCGAGTTTGTTTTCGATAATCTTGACTGAAATGCCGGAATTCAGCAGGATTTTCGCAAGAAAGTACGAGATTTTGCCGCCGCCGACCAGCATCGCAGAGGAAATGCGCTTGACCGGCAAACCGACCTTCTCGAAAAATTCGCTCTGCTCGTGCGGCGGAATGATAACCGTGATGTTGTCGTTTTCGCGCAGGATGAAGTCGCCCTTGGGAATATAGGTCTGACCGTCGCGGCGGACCATACACAGCAGCACGTCCGTGCGGAGCAGCGGATTGACCTCGCAGACCGCCATACCGTCCAGGCGGGACTCGTGCGGGATTTTGAGGTCGAGCAGCTCGATGCGTCCGCGGGCAAACGTGCTGACGCGGATGGCCGACGGGAAGCGGATCAGACGCGAAACAACACGCGCGGTGGACAGCTCGGGGTTGATGACCATCGAAATACCCAGCTCATCGCGGATAAAGCCGAGGTCGGATACATATTCCGGATCGCGCACACGCGCAATGGCGTGGCAGCCGGATGCTTTACGAGCGATCAGGCAGGAAAGCAGATTGATTTCGTCATGGGTGGTAACGGCGATTAGCAGGTCGGTATCCTGCACGCCGGCTTCACGCAGAACGTGATAGCTGGTGCCGCTGCCCTTTACTGTAGCAAGGTCGTATGTGTTGGAAAGTTCATCCAGACGGCGTTCGGACAGGTCAATCAGTGTCAGGTCGTGTCCGGCCGCGCTGAGCTGTCCCGCCAGCTCCGAGCCGACTTTGCCGCAGCCTACAATAATGATGCGCATAGCGCACCTCCGATCTATTTCTCTATAGCTGTGCTCTGTTGACACAGTCTTGATACGCATATAGCGATTATAGCGGTTTGACCGAGAAAAAGCAATATCCAGACAGGAATTTTGCAGGAGTTTAGCGGAAAACCGACAAATAGGGAGAAATGGTCGGTGTATAGCTGATAATAGTATGTCCGAAAAAAAGGAAAAACCACCCGAACGGGTGGTTTTCACTGCGGATTAAAGTTCCGCGACAGGTCACTTAAACTGTGTATAAGTGGTATCGCTTGCGTAGCCGTCGCTGTCGGTCTGGTGCATGGAGACCAGATTGCCGTTATCATCAAAGGTACGGGTATCGGTCGAGAGGGTGCCGCCTTCGATGGTCGAGCGGGTGGTCTGCGTTTTGCCGTCCACCGAGTACACGGTGAGCACCTCGAACACGACGCCGCTCTCGTCTACGGTGACCGACTGAATGAGCCGCCCCTGACTGTCGTAGCGGTTGTCGGTGGAGGAGGTGATATTGTCCTCGCCCTCGTAGGTGCGGGAGGACAGCACGTCGCCGTTGGTGTTCATGCCCATGCGGACGACCATCAGCTCATTGCCGTCTGCGTCGTAAACCGTGTTGACGGCAGAGGACTGACCGTTGTCAACCTCGGTGTAAACCGTCTCGGAGGAGGCCGAAAGTTCGCCGTCCTCGTAGTTTTCCGTGCGCAGAACGCGGTTTTTGTCGTCATAGCTGCGGCGATACTCCGAGGTGGAGTTGTTGGTCTTGTCGGTGGTGACAGCATCTGTGCAGTTGCCGTTTTCGTCGTAGGTGTAGTCCGTGTAGGTGAAATTGAGCGGTTCTTCCTCGCCTTCCACGGTCTGCATGGTGTAGGAGCGGAAGGTGTTGCCGTCCTTGTCATGGCAGTTGACCGTGTAGCTGCGGTTGCCTTCCTCCGTGCGCAGCTCCAGTTCGTAGGAGGCAGCACGCGGCAGAACGGAAGCCAGCTGTGTCGGCACCTGCTCCATCACGGCAATGCGGCATGCAGGCGTGCGGTCATACGCGATGGTGGCACCGAGCACGATGACCGTGCTTACAATACAGGAAATAATGCGTTTGATCATATTTTTGTTCCCCTAAAATAATTAAGGTATAATAATTTCGGTAATCAAGGTGATTCCGGAAAAATGCAGCCGAACCGGAATTCGGCTGCATTCAGCGTTGCTGGATTTTTACTGCGGTGTTGCCTCAGTTACTTTACGATTTCCTTCGCTGCAGCGGTCAGAGCCTCGACCTTTTCTGCGGCCTCGGCCTTGTTCTCGCCCTTGGCCATGATGTAAACCTTGACCTTCGGCTCGGTGCCGGACGGACGGATGATAAAGGTTGTGCCGCCCTCGAGCTCGTAGTACATCACGTTCTGACCCTTAAGCTCCATCGGCTCGGACTTGCCGTCTGCCATGCAGGTACGGGTGCCCGGCATATAGTCGCGGGTGTAATCGATCTTGTGGGTGCCGATCTGGGTCAGCGGCTTGTCGCGCAGTTCCTGCATGAGCTCCTTCATGCGCTGCAGGCCGGAAACGCCCGGCATAACGATCGAAATGGTCTGCTCGCAGTAGCAGCCGTACTTTTCGTACATCTCTTCCATTGCGTCGTACAGGGTCTTGCCCTGGGTGCGGTAGTAAGCCGCCATCTCGGCGATCAGCATGGAAGCGGTAACAGCATCCTTGTCGCGGGCATAATCGCCGCACAGGTAGCCGTAGGACTCCTCGAATGCGAAAATGTACTCGTGCGAGCCGTCCTGCTCGAACTGCTTGATCTTCTCGGCAAGGAACTTGAAGCCGGTGAAGGTGTCGAAGCACTCAACGCCGTTCTTTTCAGCCGCCGCGCGTGCCATTTCGGTGGTAACGATGGATTTGAGCACCGCCGGATGTGCAGGCATGGTGTTCGTCAGCTTCTTTGCGGTGATGATGTAATCGGTGAGCAGCACGCCGACCTGATTGCCGGACAGGGTGACATACTCGCCGGACTTGTCCTTGAGGACGATGCCGGTACGGTCGGAGTCCGGGTCGGTGCCGATGATCAGATCAACATCGTTCTGCTTTGCCAGCTCGATGGCGAGCGTAAAGCCTTCCTTGTACTCCGGATTCGGGTTCTTAACGGTCGGGAAGTCGCCGTCGATCTTCATCTGCTCCGGCTCACAGATAATGTGCTTGTAGCCCAGACGGCGCAGGATTTCGGGCACCAGACGGTAGCCGGCACCGTGGAACGGCGTGTACACCAGCTTGAACTCATCGGCAACCTGCTTTACGCAGTCCGGATTTACCGCAACCTTAATGACTTCGCCGAGGTAAGCCTCGTCGGTCTCCTTAGACAGAATACGGATCAGACCGTTTTTGACGGACTCATCGTAGTCTGCAGTTTTTACACCGGTGAAGATATCGGTCTTTGCCATTTCGCTGGCAACCACGTCTGCCTCGGCCGGAGGAAGCTGTGCGCCGTCCTCCCAGTAAACCTTGTAGCCGTTGTACTCCTTCGGGTTGTGGGAAGCCGTGATGTTGATGCCTGCGATGCAGCCGTAGTGACGGACAGCGAAGGACAGCTCCGGGGTCGGACGCAGCTCATCGAACAGCAGCGACTGGATGCCGTTTGCGGCCATGATGCACGCAGACTGCTTGGCGAACTCGGCCGAGAAATGGCGGGAGTCGTATGCGATGGCAACGCCGCGGTCCATTGCGGCCTGACCGTTCGATACGATCAGGTTTGCCAGACCCTGTGCAGCCTGACCGACGGTAAAGCGGTTCATGCGGTTGAGGCCGACGCCCAGTACACCGCGCAGACCGGCCGTGCCGAACGACAGCGGCGCAAAGAAACGGCTTTCGATCTCTTCCTGATTATCTGCAACAGCAGCCAGCTCGGCATGCTCGTCCGCAGAGAGGGCAGAGCAGTCCAGCCAACGCTTGTATTCCGACATATAATCCATTGGTATCACCTCATCGTGTTAGTTGGCGCATCGCCGCTTTCAACCGACGGATTGCCACTATCTAAATTATACAATATCCGGCTGTCAATGCAAGGGGTTTTGCGCGAATTTGTGAAAAGATTCCATGAAGCGGAGTAATGATATACAAAACGGCAGAGCAGAAATTGTACGTTCTGTGAGAATACCGGAAAATTCTGCGAAAATGCGAAACCAAAACCGGCAGCAGGCCGTCTATTTAGACAAAAGCCCTGTCTCGAGATAAAAATAACAGTACACAAATAAACAAAAGAATGGTAGAATAAAGGTAAATTATAATAAGAGGTGATAGCTTTGAAAAAAGTCCTTTCCGCCGTACTGACAGCGGCGCTGCTGGTCAGTACCGTGCCGGCTGCCTTTGCGGCTTCGGATATTGATGGCCACTGGGCAAAGTCCTACATTACTGAGCTGCATGAAAACGGCATTATCAATCCGTCTGCCAGCACGGGCAACTACGGCCCGGATGACAAGGTAACGCGCTGGGAGTTCATGCGCTATATCAACCGCGCGTTCGGCTTTACCGAAAAGGCGGATATCAGCTTCTCGGATGTCAATTCGAGCGATGTTTTCTACGAAACCGTGCAGATTGCGGTCAAGCAGGGTTATATTAACGGTGTCGGCAACAACCGTATGGCGCCGGAGGGCACGCTGACCCGTGAGCAGGCGGCAACCATCCTCGGCCGACTGCACAAGTACACGCCGACGGCTGACCTGTCTGCGCTGGATATGTTCTCTGATCGGGCCAAGCTGAGCGATTACAGCAAATCCTACGTTGCGGAAGCGGTCAAGCAGGGTTATATCAACGGCTACACGAACGGTACCTTTAAGCCGCAGGGCACGCTCAGCCGAGGCGAAATCGCCAAAATGCTGTACGGCTATATGGGCACCTCGCTGAATAAGAACGGCAACGTGTATTCGCAGGCTACGCTTAAGAGCGATACCAAAAACGTTACGATTTCCGTACCGTGCACGCTGGCCGATGCGGATATCAAGGGCAATCTGTACATCACCGAGGGCGTTCTGGCGGGCAATGTAACGCTTGAGGATGTCACCGTTGCGGGCGATATCATCGTCAGCGGCGGCAATGTAACGCTGGACGGTGTTTCCGCACTCGAGATGGTCGTCTCCAACCCGACCGGACTGACCCCGCAGGTCATTGCGACCGGCAACACCAACATCGGCACCACCGAGGTAAAAACCTCTGCAACGCTGACCGAGAGCAATCTGGCAGCGACTGCAGGCGGCTTCTCCGATCTTAAAATGAACGGCAGCAGCGTCAGCCTGACGCTGGATGCAGCTGTCTGGGACGTTGCCAATGAGCAGACCGGCACCATCCTGACGACCGGCAGCACCTCCATCAGCACGCTTACCGCGAACGGAAGAACCACTGTCACCGGCGGCGGCTCGGTCCAGAAGGCGGTGCTCAACTCCAACGGCTGTGAGCTGACCATGCAGCCGACCAGCGTTGAGCTGGCGAGCGGCGTCACCGCGAAGATTGCCGGCAAGGACGTTGCGGCGTCCACCAGCGTTTCGGTTTCTCCGTCCACGCTGTCCATCGACGTAAATAACAAGGACGCGATCGCGTTCTCCTACGAATTCACCTTCAACGCGGACAAGAACGATCTGACCCGTGTTTCGGTCAACGGCACCAATCTCAAGCAGGGCACGGATTACAACCTGCTGAGCGACAAGAACGGCATCCGCGTGTACAAAACCTATCTGTCCACGCTCAAGGCGGGCACCTACACCGCAGAACTGACCTTTGAGGACGGCTCCAAGGCAGCCATCGGTCTGGCGGTCAGCAACTCGGCGCAGAGCGCAGTCAGCCCGAGCCAGATTACCTTTGATAAGTACGAGCAGTCCGCAAACTATGCCGATCAGACGGTAAACGTCGTTCTTCCGGCGGGCACGCGTCTGGATTCCATCAAAATCGGCAGTACGGTGCTCGAGCGCGGCACGGATTACACCTATAATGCAACGAACGGCACGATCCGTCTGCTCAAGGAGACGCTTGCCAAGAAGAGCAAGGGCACTTATACGGTTACATTCGTACCCAATCAGGGTTCGTCCTTTACCTGCTCGCTGAGCGTGGTAGATACCGCGCCGGTGAACGAAGTGGTTCCGGGCACGGTCGATTTTGACGCAAACACCTCGTCCGGCGGCTACGCCGATCTGGTGGTAACGCTTAACATGGTAGACGGCGCAGCGCTCAAGAATATCCGCTCGAACGGCAAGACGCTCGAGGAGAACTGGCAGTACAAGATCGCGGGCAGCAAGGTTACGATCAACAAGTCTGCGATTGCGGAATTCGGCAAGAGCGGCGCATCCTACGCGGATTTCGTTTTTGTGATGAGCAAGGGTCAAAGCCCGACGCTGCGTGTCAACTACGTTACCACTTACGCGCTGACGGCTTCCGTGGTCGATGATCTCGGTCTGCCGATTTCGGGCGCGTCCGTCACCTTCACGCCTTCGGACGCGGAGAGCGGCACGGCAGCGCAGACGCTGACCACCGGCTCGGACGGCACGGCAACCGTTTATGTCAAGCGCGGCTCGTACGTTGTAACGGCAACGCATTCGCGCTTTACCGCGGCGGTTACGCAGACGGTCAAAATCTCTGCAGGCCGCACGGTCAAGCTGACCGGCGAGATTCTCGAGAATGTACAGCTGGTTGTCACCAACGCGTACGGCGCACCGCTGTCCGGTGCGGTTGTCACGGTCGGCGGCAAGAGCATCACCACCGGCACGGACGGCACGGCGTCGTTCAGCCTCAAGCGCGGCAGCTATGTGGCGCAGGTGGCGTGCACCGGTTACTCCGCACAGAGCGTACAGCTTTCCGTAACCGATTCGATTCGTGAGCGCGTACAGCTCAAGTAATTTCTCCAAAATGCAAGCCGCCCGGTTTTCCGGGCGGCTTTTTTGCGCGCTTTTACAGGCGGATGGGGATAGGACGCAAGGGCGTCAGAACGGCGCACAGCGGCTTGCGGTTGGAGTGTGATAGGGAATAAGGGCGGCCTTCTGACGGGTGATGGACTGGCGCGGTCGGAATGTTCCGTCATCATAGCCGGTTACAATACCGAGCGCCGCTGTCAGACAGACACTCTCATTCTCGCAGTCGGAAAAGGCCGCTGCCGGAGCCGCGGAGGCATTCGGCTGCACCTTTTGATACAGCTTGACCGCCAGTCTGCAGAAATCCACGCGCGTGATATTCAGCCTAGGATAATAGAAAGGAAGCGAAATATCATGTTCCCGAGCGGCTTCCAGTTCCGTCTTGACCCAGCTGCTTTCCTGCGAAGCGTTAGCCGGAAGCTGGATTTCACCGCCTTTGCCGTCCAGCTGGTAAAGCGCGGTGCCGCGCTTGCCGATGTAGCGGCTGTCTGTCCAGCTGAGCTCGTCGAAATCGTGCTTGACGACAAACTGGCCGGTTTTGTCAATCAAACCGTACGTTCCGTTGCCGATTGCTCCGTTTCGGGAACCAATCCACAAAGTATTGGCATCAGGCCATTCGTAAAATGCGGCGTGGATACAGCACCGCAAGCGCCGTCGATATCATCGCGGATAACCTTCATGTTTTCGTCGAGCAGCACAAGTGTCGGAATATCATACTGCTCGGCAGGCTGCGGTACTGCAGCCGTCAGCGGACGTTTCGCATAGACACCGATGAAGAAACAGTCATCGTCTGCCATGCTGAAATAGGTGCCTTTGACCGGCGTCTGAATCGGTGTGACCGTTCCGCTCGCATCGGCATAATAGAACGAAGAAGCCTGGTTTTCATAACGAGTCAGCAGAAATCTGCCGTCTGACAGCACATCGATTGTGGTATATTCTGCGGGAACGATTATTTTTCCAGTTTTCAAATCGGCAATACCGTACAAACTGTCGGCAGAAATTTTGTACAGATTTTTTTTCGGCACGAGCGCATACGCTGCTATGCGGGATTGGCCGCTGTCCGCGGAAAGATAATCTGCGGAAGTATCTGCCTGTCACTGCTGCTGCAACTGTGTTAAAGCAGTGCTCGGTATCGATACCGCACCGGCTCCCGCCGCCATGCTGCCCGCGATCAGCGCGGCTGCACATAAATAACGCCATCGTTTCATAAAAAATACCTCCTGCCTGTGAAGTCCTTCGCTTACTATAACCGTTAGACGAGGAAAAGTGTGAAAAAGTTCGCTCAAAAAATTTATTTTCATGTCACAGTTGACAGTGCAGAACGGTTAGATTATATATTATATATGGTCTAAAATTCATCTGGCAAGGGGATAGGGAACATGAAAAAACGAGGGGTTTTGCTGTCTGCACTCGTGCTGTGCGGCTGTATGCTGATTGGCGCCGGAGCCGCAGATACCGCATCGCAAACGCAGCTTACGCGGCAGGCGATCACGCATTTTCAACAAAGCCCACCAGAAGAGGATACCAGTTATCCGGGATATCCGACATGGAAAACTTGGCAAATTGACAGCTGCGAGGTTTTTCCGTGTCGACTGATCGAGGAAAAGGACATCTGGGAGCTGATATTTACCCCGAGTGACTATAGCAGCCGATGGATCTGCGCGGTCGATTTGTCCGCCGGAAAGATCATCACACCGCTGTTCAACGGCAGCATGTGGAAAGCTGCGAATGATCAGCTGCTGCTGGAGACCGGCGGCAGGTATCAGCTGTGTGACCTGAACGGTAGCTTGACCGATGTATCCATTCCTCATACCGGTCATGTACTGGCAGTCGATGATCAAGGATATGTCCTTTGCCAGTACCCGGTCCCCAGAACTGTGCGGACCGATAGCGGCACGATGAATGACACATTTTATCAGTACACGCTGCTGGGACCGGATTTTACCGTCCTGCAGGACGGCATCGACCAGTATTACAACGTTGGTCAGTATGATTACTCTTATGATAGCGAACTGTTTTATAACGATCTCGCCGCTGTCCGTGTCGGTGCGTCCGACTGGTATCTGCCGGACGGTGGACCGTGGCCGCGGCTGTATTTCAACAGTAAATATATGTTCATCGACCGCAGCGGCAAGATCGTCAGCAACGCGCGCTATGATGAAGTATCGAACGAAAACGATCGCTGGTTTGGTTGTCACGGTACGACCGAGTATCTGTTGGACAGCAACGGAAATGAGCGCGAACAGGCGAATTACTGCTATGTTCCCAGCACTTGGGCTGAAAATATAGTCGAACAAGCGGAGAAAGACGGACTCCGACTGTCCTATCATACACCATATCGCCTGAATATCCACCGCGATGAATTCTGCAAGCTGGCTTGGCAAACCATTCAGACGGTAAACCCAAACATCAATCTGCCTGAACTGGCACAGCCGTTCTCCGACTGCGATGAAGACGTAGTGCGTCAGATTGCAGCACTCGGTATTGTTACCGGTTATGAGGACGGCACCTTCCAGCCCACGCGCGAGCTTTCCCGACAGGAAGCGGCGGTTATCCTGCAGCGCCTTTATACGGTGCTGTATGGAAATATCGAAGTCAGTCCTACGCTCTATGCTGACAACGGGAGTATTGGCGTATGGGCAAAGGATTCTGTCTATGCGATGAGGCAAACCGGTATCATGCAGGGCGTAGGAGCGAATCGATTTGATCCGAAGAATGGCTATACTTGCGAGCAGTCGATCATCACAATGCTGCGTATGACGCAGAAGGCGTAATCAGGGAGGAAAATCATGCGTATTGTGAAAAAATACTGGCTGCCGCTGCTGGCGCTTGTGCTTGCGATTGGACTGGCGGTCTGGCGAATCGGCTATCTGGAGCGGACGAACACGTCGCTCAGCATGGAAATCGGCAGCAGGGAAGCCCTGCAGAACGGAGAGCCGATCACGCTGGAGAATCCGGTTGTTCTGTACAAAAACGAGCCGTATGTGCCGCTGAAAGAGATCGTTGAGCGCCTTGGCGGTACGACAGACGGCAAAACCTATACACTGCACGGTGCTGAGACCGCTGTCTCCGGCGTGGAACGGAATGGCGTGCTGTACACGCCGTTTTCGTACCTGTGGGACAGCCACATTCCGCAGATACGGTGGGATAAGAGCCGCAACCGCGTTATCATCACCGAGGCACCGGATGAAATTCCGCTGACCCGCCGGTGGCTGTTCTGGCGGCACAAAACCGTGCGCGGACTGCGTGTTGGAGACAGCGAAGCACGGTTCCTCGATCTGTACGGCTCGCCGGACGCACGGGACGAAACGATGGTGGACCTGCTGCGTGTCACCATCGAAAACGGCATCGTAACCGAGATTTTCATGGGACGTTATGAGTAAGCAAAAGGACTTCGTCAAAACGAAGTCCTTTTTGATATGGCTGGTTACTTGATGATTTGATACATGCGCTCGATGGTCACAATGGACTGCTCTGCGGTGTAGCCGTCCGTCGGGCAGAACTGATTGTTCTCCTTGCCCTGCATGATGCCGGTCTGGCGCATTGCGTAAACGCTGCCGCGCGCCCAGTCGCCGATTTTGGCATCGTCAGCGAAGGCCTTTTCGGAAACCACGTCCGTTTTGCCGCCGAGTACCTGATACAGGCGGTCAAGCATGGCGGCAGCCTCCTGACGGGAGATGGTCTTGTACGGACGGAAGGTGCCGTCCTCGTAGCCGGTGACAATGTCGAGTGCGGCGGCATTGTTCACGTTCGGGTCGTTCCTGCAGTCGGTGAACTTGGTTTCCAGAGCCGGAATCTCCTTGTTGGGATAAATCTTGTTGTACAGGTTCATCGCCAGCTTGGTGAAATTTTCGCGGGTAATGTCCAGCCTGGGATAGGAGAATGACTCAGTGAGACCGTGCTCTCCTGCGGCAGCTACTTCGGTTTTGGCCCAGCTGCTGTACTCCTTGACGTTTGCGGGCAGCAGGGTTTCGCCGCCCTTGCCATCCAGCAGATAAGATTTTGTGCCGCTGCTGCGTGTGCCGATAAAGTGCTGATCGTACCAGAAAATCTGGTTAAAATCGTGCTTGCCGACAAATTTTTCGGTTTTCGGGTCAAACAGACCGTAGGTGCCGTTGCCGCTCGTATTTGACTTGTCAATACGTTCCCACTTAGTGCTGCCGGTCTTTGCGATGAAGAAATCGGCGTACCAATCCGGTACCATGTCGATGTCATCGAGGATGATGTTCATGTCTTTGTCGGCTAGAGCACAGAAGGTGACATCCTCAACCTGTGTGGTTGGACCATCGCCGGAATACGGGTCATATACCGGCTTTTTCACGTTTTTGAAGAGCACGAACACATTGCTGTTTGGCTCATACGTCGCAAGCTCATAACCGGACGGCAGCTTCATCGGCGTCAGTTTGCCGGTTTCATCGGCGAACCAGTAGTTGGGGTGATGATCAGCGTCGTACTGGCTAACCAGTGTTTCCGTGCCGTCAAGCGCAATGTAATAATCGTACTCCACAGGAACAACCAGCTTGCCGGTTGCTTTGTCCAGAATACCATACTTGTGTGTGCTGTCAGCTGTTAGGTTAACCAAATACTGTTTCGCGTTGAGGTTCGAGAGGATAATCTCGCAGTTTTCGCCGGTAAAGCCGAGCGTTTTCACCTGACCGTAATCCTTGATCTCCTGCTGTACCTTAGTCATAGCCGATTGCAGCGTATCGTGTGCCGCACTGGGCAGTTCCGCCGCCTGTGCCGAGAACAGCAATGCACCGCTCACCACAACACCGATTAACGCCTTCTGAAACCGTTTCATATTTTTTCCTCCTTTTCACTGTTAATGCTTATACGCTCTATCCTGTATATGACAATAACGAATGCCATCGACAGTACGGCCGCTGCTGCGGTGGGGTCATTGCCATATATCAGCTTAGACGTTTGTTCCGTATGGTTTGTTCCGCCTGTTTCAAAATTTTTTCGGACATCGAACCGGTACGCCAAATGCATAGCCGGAACGGCATGGAACGCGTACCGTATGCTCATTTCTGCGCAGGAGAATTGTTATATTTATTGTATAGCTTTTTCCGGAAGGACGCAACAGGAAAGCAGCAGAGGCGGGATTGAAAAATCCTCAAACCGGCGGCGCACATGTTTGACAGACCGTGCCCGTTCTGGTATAATATTTACACGCCGCCATGGCGGAACTGGTAGACGCAGGGGACTTAAAATCCCCCGGCCTTAAAACCGTGCCGGTTCGATTCCGGCTGGCGGCACCAGAAAAACCCCGTATTTCTTACGAAATACGGGGTTTTTCCTGTCAGTTTGATTTAATTTTTGTTAAATACAGACTTATTCAGTGCGCCGTCCTGATGCGCCACGATCGTGGTGCAGACAGCGTCGCCGGTGATATTAACGGCAGTACGCGCCATATCGAGGATACGGTCGATACCCATGATCAGGCCGATGCCGGCAACCGGCAGACCGACCGAATCGAATACCATTGCCAGTGTAACCAGACCAACCGACGGCACGCCTGCGGTACCGATGGAGGCGAGCGTTGCGGTTGCAATAACGGTCAGATAATCCGCAGGGCTCAGCTGGATGCCGAACGCCTGTGCAACGAATACAACGGCAACACCCTGCATGATGGACGTACCATCCATATTGATGGTCGCGCCGAGCGGGATGGTGAAGGACGAAATACGGCGGTTGACGCCGATTTTTTCCTCCAGCGTGTCGATATTCATCGGGATAGTGGCGTTAGAGGTTGCGGTCGAGAACGCAAAGCCCATAACCGGAGCGAATTTCTTGAGGAAACGCAGTGGATTGAGTCTTGTAAGCAGCGCCAGCAGAATCTGGTATACGCCGCAGCACTGGATGAACAGCGCCAGCAGCACCGCGCCCATGTACTTGAACATTGGCACCATAGCGGAGAAACCAAGACCGGCAAAGGTCTTAGAGATCAGGCAGAATACGCCGATCGGCGCAAGACCCATGACCATCATGGTCATTTCCATCATAATATCGTTGCCCTGCTGGAAGAAGTTCGTTACCAGCTGGGTCTTATCCTGCAGCTTGGCGAGGATAACGCCGACGATCAGTGCAAACACGATAACCTGCAGCATTTCGCCGTTGGCGAGCGCACCGATCGGGTTTTTCGGGATGATGTTCAGCAGGGTTTCCGCAAAGCTGACCGAATCCGAAGAAGCGGCGACTTCGGCGGTCTGGATCTGCGACATATCCAGACCCATGCCCGGCTTGATCAGCAGACCGATGCCGAGCGCAACGGCAACCGCCATCATCGTGGTGAAAATGTAGAAGCCGATGATCTTTACGCCGACCTTGCCGAGCGTTTTACTGTCGCCGATGGCGGTGGCGCCGCAGATCAGCGAGCAGAATACCAGCGGTACGACCAGCATCTGCATCAGGCGGATAAAGCCCTGACCGACAACATAAAAAATGCCGTTTACCAGCACGTTCTGCACAAAATCCACATCAGCTGCGAACATGTTGAGCGCAATGCCGACGATTGCACCGGCGATCAGCGCGATGAAGATCCTTGTAGTCAGACCGATTTTCTTTTTCTCTTTTACTTCATTCATTTATTTACTCCCGTCTGCCGGTGGGACATGTATTCGCTCAGTGCGTCATGCCAGTCCGGCATTTGATACAAACCAGTGATGCGCAGCATCATATTGTCCAGCAGCGTAAAGCGCGGGCGCAGCGCAGTGTTCTCGGAGGCCGAGGTGACCGGCACGTTTTCCTTGCCGGCGAGACGCAGAATTTCGCGGGCGTACTCTGCGCGGGAGCACGAGCCGTCGCACGATGCGTGAAACAGGCCGTACTCGCGGCTGTGCATCAGGCAGTCGATAAAGCCGGCGAGCGCTTCCGCCGAGGTCGGGGAGGAAATCTCATCCTCCGGCAGATGGACAGCGCCTTCCTTTGCCGCCGTATCGAGCACGCGGTCAACAAAGTCGTACGAGCCGACGCCGTACAGCCACGACGAACGCACGATAACATGCTTGTCGGTCAGCTCACGCACGAGCTTTTCACCGGCGTACTTGCTCTTGCCGTACATCGTGGTCGGATGGGGATCGTCGAACTCACAGAAAGCCTTGCCCTCGTCGCCGCCGAATACGTCGTCGGTCGAGATCTGAATGAATTTTGCGTCGATGCGTCTTGCAGCGGTCGCCAGATTGCGGGCGCCGATGGCGTTGATCTTATACGCTTCTTCGGGGTTCTCCTCGCAGGCCTGCACGTCGGTCAGACCGGCACAGTTGATGATGACATCCGGATGGTTAATATCGGCAAAACGACCGACAACGGATACATCCTCGACCGCTACATCACGGTCACTGGTTACCAGCTTATATGCTGTGTTGCCGCCGAAACGATGACTAAGTGCGGAACCCAGTCTGCCGCTTGCTCCCGCGATCCAAACGCGGGTCGTAATACTGTTCATAAAACACCTCTCCTGTCGGCTCGGTGCAGCGGAACTGCTCCGGCGCGCATTACCCATTTTATGGGCTGTATATTCAGTATAGCACAAAATTGTTAAAAAAACAACAAAATATGCGGTCTATTTGCATAAGTATGCTCGAATTCCTGCAAACTATCCGATTTGTGCAAAATTTCTTTGCATTTTTATACAAACTGACAAGACAACTCAGCCGAAGAAAAGAAACAGCCAAAAACGCGGAGAATTTTTTGGGAATATGGACGGCAAATATCCGTCAATGCCATGATATCCGTACACCGATCGACGGTATTCGCGGCATGGTCGAGATCAGCCGCCATTATGCGGAAAATGCTGTAGATCACCTCTCTGCATACGAAGCAGGGAAGTGGTTTATTTTATATGAAAACATCTGATTTTTATTGTGCAGAATGCTGAAAAAACCTGCGTTGACCTATATGGTTTTTGGTGATATAATTAACCGATAACAGTGTGGATTGAATCACATAATTTGCCAAGCGTTATTCTGTCTCGAAGGAGGAGCAGGAAATGAAACCGGTTCTGGAGGTTTGCACCCACTCAGTCGAGTCTGCGGTAAGCGCGGAGCGCGGCGGTGCTATGCGGCTGGAGTTATGCGCCAATTTAATGATCGGCGGTACTTCGCCGGATGAGGATCTGTTCCGCATGGTGCGGGAACGGGTTTCCGTACCGGTTCGTGTGCTGCTTCGTCCGCGCTGCGGCGATTTTTTGTATACGGAAAGCGAATTTGAGCTGCTCTGCCGTCAGGTGAAGCGCTTTGCCGCGCTCGGCGCGGACGGCATTGTCATCGGCGTGCTCACGCCGGAGGGCGATCTTGATGAGGAACGTATGGCCAAACTGATTTCGCTTGCAGGCGGCTGCGGTGTGACGCTGCACCGTGCGTTCGATGTCTGCCGCGACCCGTTTGCGGCACTGGAAACCGCAAAGCGGCTGGGTGTGGATACCATTTTGACCTCAGGGCAGCAGGCGGACTGCACCGCAGGCGCGGATTTACTGCGCGCGCTGGTTGCAAAAGCAGGAGAGGACGTGCAGATTCTGGTCGGTGCAGGCGTAAACGCCGATGTTATCCGCGATTTGCAGCCGAAAACCGGCGCAAATGCGTTCCATTTATCCGCGAAGCGTGTAGAAAACAGCAGAATGCAGTTTCGGCGCGAAAATGTGCCGATGGGGCTGCCCGGACTGAGCGAATTCAGTTTGTGGCGGTGCGACGAAAATGCAGTCCGTGCGGCGCGTGAAGCGTTTGATGCGTGCTGCGGTGCGGGTCAGGAGGCGCGGACGTGAAAATAGAAAAGGTACTCAACAACAATGTTGTGGTCGCGCTGGATGAAAACGGTGCGGAGACTGTGCTTATGGGGCGCGGTCTGGGCTTCGGCCGCCGCGCAGGTGACGAAGCACCGCCGGACAAGGTGGAAAAGCGGTTCACGCTGCACTCGGATCAGCTTTCCGACCGGTTCCAGCAGCTGATAACAAGCATTCCGCTGCCGCATTTCCTGATGAGCGAACGCATTATCAACCATGCGAAGATCGCGCTCGGCAAGGAGCTGTCGGACAGCATTTACGTTACGCTGCCCGATCATATCTCGGCGGCCGTCAACCGCTATAAGGAGGGCATTGTACTGCCTAATCCGCTGCTGTGGGACATTCGGCAGCTGTACAAGGACGAATTCCGCGTGGGTCTCAAGGCGAATGAGATCGTCAAGGAGGAGACCGGCGTGGAGTTCACCGAGGACGAGGCAGCGTTTATCGCGCTGCACTTTGTCAATGCACAGCTCGGTGGTGAAATCCGCGATATTTACGACATGACTTACCTGCTGAAAGCGGTTTTCGGCATCGTTTACGACGAATACGGCTTCCGGCCGGACCATGAATCGCTCAATTACTACCGGTTTGTCACGCACCTGAAATTCTACGCGCGGCGCATCGTCAGCGGCGAAAAGTACGGGGACGAGGATGCCGATCTGCTCGAGGTCGTGCGGTTCAAGTACCCGCGTGCCTACGCCTGCGCGGACCGCATCCGCGCCTATGTGCAGACGGAAAAAGGGTTTCATTCCGGGCAGAATGAGCTGCTGTATCTCACCATCCATATCGCCCGGGTGATGGAGCACCCGGATGAGAAATGATTCTCACAGGGCAGTGTCAAACCGGCGGCGCTGCCCTGCTTTTGTGCAAAGTGTCGAAAAACAGGGCGAAAATTTGGCAGTCGATTCGACAAAATCTGCTTGTAATCGTGAGAAACTTTTGTTATACTGCAATTAACAAGTAAACAGTATCCGTTTGAAATGGATTGTTACCGCTTCGGCGGGCAAAACCAGATTTCTCGCAGGAGTTGCCATCAAAGGGCAAGTTGTATCTGTGCAGAAGTTTGGTTCTTTTTATTTTCTGTATGTTTTCGGACAAAATAGGCATACTTAAGGCAACACCGCACAATTTACGCGCAAATCACTCTTGTTCAATCATGCGGTATTGCCTAATCAAAAAGGTTGTGAGCAAAATGTTTGGTAAACTGAAAAATCTGTTCGGCGGTGATACCGGCATCACCATCGCAGCGCCCACTGCGGGCACGGTCGTGGCGCTCGAAAGTGTACCCGACCCGACGTTCGCACAGGGCATTCTCGGTCCGGGCATTGCGATCGAGCCGGCCGAAGGACGCATCGTTGCTCCGGCGGACGGCACGGTGGATGTGATGTTTGAGACCGGCCACGCCGTTTCCATGACGACGGCGGACGGCGCGGAGCTGCTCATCCATGTCGGTATCGACACCGTACAGCTGGAGGGAAAGCACTACAAGGCGTGCTGCAAGGCAGGCCAGCAGGTCAAAAAAGGCGATGTCCTCATCGAGTTTGACCCGGCGGCCATCAAGGCTGAGGGCTATCAGATTGTAACGCCCATCCTCGTGTGCAACCCGGATGCGTTCACCGTGGAGCCCGCCGCGGGCGGCACGGTCGCCGCAGGCGATGCACTGCTGACATTGAAGAAAAAGTAACGGAAAGGGAGTATTTTTCATGAAAACCGTTGAATATACCATCAAGGATGCACTGGGCATCCACGCTCGACCGGCGGGACTGCTGGTCAAGGAGGCAGGCAAGTTTGCCTCGAAAATCATGATCGCCAGCCCGAAAAAGGAAGTCGATGCCAAGCGCATCATGGGCGTGATGAGTCTGGGCGTCAAGTGCGGCGATACCGTAAAGATTACCATCGAGGGTGAGGACGAGGAGGCCGCTGCAGCTGCAATGCAGGCGTTCCTCGAGAGTAATTTGTAAGGATTTCATTTCGCCGGGTGTGAACGGCGATGAAATAGGGGGACGGAAACGGAGTTCGGCTCTCCCATCCGTCAACACAATCGGCCGCTTCGGCGGTCCACAAAATAAGGAGGGGAAACTCTTATGATGAAAAAACTGCAAAAGCTGGGCAAGGCTTTGATGCTGCCGGTAGCTGCGCTGCCGATCTGCGGTATCCTGATGGGTCTTGGCTACGCGATCGCTCCGGGCGTTATGGGCGTGCCGGGCGCGGCAACGAGCGGTGCACTGTATAACATTGGCTTCCTGCTGGTAAAGGCAGGCGGCGCGCTGATTGACAATATGGCATGGCTGTTTGTCATCGGTGTTGCAGTCGGACTATCCGACGACCGCGAGGGTACCTCGGCACTGGCCGGTCTGGTATCCTGGCTGATGATGACCAACCTGCTGAGCACCGGCGTTGTTACCACGCTGATGCCCGCAATCGCGGATGATCCGGTAAAAACGCTGGCATTTGACAAGATCCAGAACGTATTTATCGCTATCATCGCCGGTATCATCGGCGCAAGCTGCTATAACCGCTTCAAAAACGCGAAGCTCCCGGACTGGCTGGCATTCTTCAGCGGCAAGCGCTGCGTTGCCATCGTAACCGGTCTGGTTTCCATCGCGGTATCCGTTGTCCTGCTGTTCGTATGGCCTGTCATCTTCAGCGCTCTGGTAGCTGTTGGCGAAGGCATCATCGGCATGGACGGTATCGGCGCCGGCATCTATGCATTCCTTAACCGTCTGCTCATCCCGACCGGCCTGCACCACGCGCTGAACAATGTATTCTGGTTTGACACCATCGGCCTGGGCGACCTGTCCCACTACTGGGCCGGCGACACCTCCGCAAACGTAGGCTGGAGCCTCGGTATGTATATGTCCGGCTTCTTCCCCTGCATGATGTTCGGTATTGCCGGTGCGGCTCTTGCTATGATCAAGGCTGCGAAGAACAAGAAGGCTGCTATCGGTCTGGTCCTGTCCGCTGCCATCTGTGCATTCATCTGCGGCGTTACCGAGCCGTTTGAGTTCGGCTTCATGTTCCTGTGCTTCCCGCTGTATGTTGTTTATGCAGCTCTGTACGGCATTTTCACCATCATCACCTACTATGTCGGCTTCCGCGCAGGCTTCTGCTTCTCCGCAGGCGCGACCGACCTCGTATTCTCGTCCTTCCTGCCGGCAGCGAACAACACGCTGATGATCATCCCGCTGGGTATCGCAGCATTCGTTGTATTCTATCTGGTATTCTACTTTGCGATTACCAAGTTCAACCTCAAGACCCCGGGCCGTGAGGATGAAGAAGCCGACTTCGCAGAGGTTGACAAGAATGCCAAGCTGGCAAATAACGACTTCACCGCAATTGCAGCTGCAGTCCTCGAAGGTCTGGGCGGCAAGGAAAATGTAGAATCTCTGGATAACTGCATTACCCGTCTGCGTCTGGAAGTCAAGGACGGCACGCTCGTCGACGAGAAAAAGATCAAGGCTGCAGGCGTGGCTGGCGTAATGCGTCCGTCGCAGACCGCAGTTCAGGTTATCATTGGCACCAAGGTCCAGTTCGTAGCCGACGAAATGGCAAAGATGCTGTAAAATCTACGCAACCAAACCTATCTTGTTTGCATATCACGAAATTGCGCTCCGCGCAATGGAAAGGGCGGGCACATTGCCTGCCCTTTCTATTTCCGGAGACAGAAGAAAGAGGTATTCCATGAAAATCATTCGCGCTAAGGATTATAACGACATGAGCCGCAAGGCAGCCAACATCATCTCGGCACAGGTTATTCTCAAACCGGATTCCGTACTCGGTCTGGCGACCGGTTCGTCGCCGATCGGCATTTACGAGCAGCTGATTAAATGGTATAACAAGGGTGATGTGGATTTCGGCGGCTGCACGACCTTCAATCTGGACGAATACCGCGGCCTGACACCCGATCACGAACAGAGCTATCACTATTTCATGCACAAAAACTTCTTCGACGCGGTGAATGTGCCGGCAGAGCGCATCAATCTGCCGGACGGCGCGCAGCTTGACGCCGAGCGGGAGTGCAAGCGCTACGATGCGGCCATCAAGGCGGCGGGCGGCATTGACCTGCAGCTGCTCGGCATGGGTCTGAACGGACACATCGGCTTCAACGAGCCGGACGAGTATTTCTCCAAGGGCACGCATTGCGTGAACCTGACCGAGTCCACCATCGAGGCCAACAAGCGCTTTTTCGCGTCGGCGGATGACGTGCCGCGGCAGGCCTATACCATGGGCGTGCAGACCATCATGCTGGCACGGCGCATCGTGCTGGTGGTTTCCGGTGAGAACAAGGCAGAGACCGTCCGCGAAGCGTTCTTCGGCCCGGTAACACCTCAGGTTCCGGCATCCATCCTGCAGTTGCACACCGATGTTTCCATCGTAGCGGACGAGGCGGCACTGTCTAAGTGCGGCGATTTGCTCTAAAAAGGAAGCGAAGTTATGGAATTTAGCAATTTGAGGGTATATCAGCCGGATGGCACGTTCAAAACTGGCGGGCTGTCCATCTCGGACGACCGGATTGCATCCGCGGAGGTGAGCGCGGATGCGGTGGATATGGGCGGTCTGTACGCCGTGCCCGGACTGGTCGATCTGCATTTTCACGGCTGCATGGGACGCGATTTCTGCGACGGCACGCATGAGGCTATCTCCACACTGGCAAAGTATCAGGCACAGATCGGCGTGGCCGCCATCTGTCCGGCGACTATGACCTATCCGGAGGACAAGCTGACACAGATTGCCGAAGCCGCCGCAACCTATCAGGCGGAGAGTAATGACGCGGCGCTTGTGGGCATCAACATGGAAGGCCCGTTCATTTCCGAGGCGAAAAAGGGTGCGCAGAACGGCGCTTATCTGCATGCGCCGGACGCGGCCATGTTCCGCCGGGTGCAGGAAAAAGCCGGCGGTCTGTTCAAGCTGTGCGATCTGGCACCCGAGCTGCCCGGTTCGATGGAAACGATCGACGAGCTGGCAGGCGAGGTGCGTATCTCGATTGCGCACACGACAGCGGATTACGACACCGCCTGCGAAGCCTTCAAGCACGGAGCCCGGCAGGTGACCCACCTGTACAACGCCATGCCGCCGTTTTCTCATCGGGCACCGGGCGTCATCGGCGCGGCCTTTGACAACGATAACGTGGCGGTTGAACTCATCGCGGACGGCGTGCATGTGCATCCGTCGGTCGTTCGCGCGACCTTCCGGCTGTTTGAGAACCGTGTTATCCTGATCTCGGACAGCATGATGGCGACCGGACTCGATGACGGCGAGTATTCGCTCGGCGGACAGGCGGTTACCGTGCGCGGCAACCTTGCCACCCTGCACGACGGCACGATTGCGGGTTCCGCAACCAATTTGATGGACTGCGTGCGCTCGGCTGTTAAAATGGGTGTTCCGCTCGGTCAGGCGATTCGTTCCGCGTCCACCAATCCGGCGCGCGCTATCGGCGTTGAGCACGATTACGGCTCGCTCGAGCCGGGCAAGCTGGCGAATGTGCTCCTGCTGGATGAGGAGCTGAACATTCACACGATTCTGCTGCGCGGCAGAATGCTGGGCTGAACAGCAATTTGATAACGAAATGAAATGAAAAGAAACCGGCATCGGAAGATGCCGGTTTTGCGTTGTTGTGGGTTGCATGGTGCGGAAAACTGGAATTTGACTTAATATCCATGGTCAACATGCTGCCACTTTCCGCCATCTGTTCTAACTAAAATCCACTTCCAATCACTGTATGTACTATTTGGATTCAAAGACCCGTCTCCACCAGATGAATCAACATCGAATGAAGATAATAAAACAATGACTTCATCTGCATTGTTTCTGTCTGCCCAATCTTTATGATCTTTCGTGCAGTCATCTCCGGCATAGTAAATTTCTGTGAGAGTGCATCCTTTCCAGTCACTCTTAAACTCCTTTTTTATTGTGTCAATAGCGGCTTTAATATCCTCTTCTGAATAGCTCTCAGATTCAACATTATGAGTTTTTACTTCACTGACATCTCCACCACAAGCACTCAAACCAAATAAAAGCATAATACATAGCATTGTACATACTATTTTCTTCATACAAGACCTCCTTAAATTCCGATTTGATATTTCAGCCAATAGTATGCAGTTGAAAACGCCTTACTTCTTCCTCTTTTTCTTCTTCTGCACGCTGTATCCGAACTTGCCGAGATACTTGCCGAGCGCAAAATACTCGCCGTGGGAGTACATAATCAGGTTCGCATCGTTGATATGAAACCGGTCGTTTTCGTCCAGATATTCGTCATCAACCGTCACGCCGACCACCTCGGCGATGAACATGGTATGGCTGCCGAGTGCGCGGCTCTCGGTGACGCGGCAGGCGATGTTGACCGGGCTTTCCGCGATAGCGGGTGCGTTGACATGCTCGACCGGCATGGGCGTCAGACCGGTTTTCGCAAATTTATCCACATCACGGCCGCTGACAACGCCGCAGTAGTCGCACGCACGCGCCAGCTTTTCGGTGGTGAGATTGATGACAAATTCACCGGTTTTCTCGATAATATCGTAAGAATACCGTGACGGACGGACCGAAATCGACACCATCGGCGGGTTGGTGCAGATCGTACCCGCCCACGCTACCGTGATGATGTTGGGACGGTGCGCTTCATCGGCAACGCTGACCATCACCGCCGGAACGGGATTGAGCATGTTGCCGGGCTTCCAGCTTTGTTTACCCATGTTTATCTCCTTTATTGTGCGTGGGATAGACGGCACGCAGTTGTTTTGAAAGTCTGATTATGCCAGCGGCTGCACCGTATAGCGGAGCCGTGCGGGCGAGTGCGGATACCGACGGTAAAACGCGCTTACCAGTCGGTCGGCAACCATGCGGCTGTTTTCGTAATTCGCCTGCGGCAGCAGGATGATATACTGCGAAATGCTGCATCGAGCGATTACATCGCCGCGGCGCAGATTGTTCTGGACAAGCACTTGCAGATTATTCATTGCGGGGTCCAGACTGCGGCGTGCAAGCATTTCGCCGTCCTTGCCGGAGACCGACAGCAGGCAGATATTCGCTGAATGGCCATTTCGCGCGATCGAACGGGCTTCGGAACGGTACAGAATCTTGAAAAAGTCGTATTCGCATACCATGGCGCCGCCGTGCGGCGCAGGCTCCTCAAGCTGAGAGCAAACCTCGTCCATGGTCAGTGTGCGGTCGTTTACGGTGCGTGTCGCCTGACGATACAGTGTGCGCAGCGTCTCGGACGGCATAACGCCGAAATGCGCAAACAGCTGCTCGCTCATTTCCTCGTAGACCGACATAGCGCCCTTCATATCGCCGGTGCGGAGCAGACCGCGCATGAGGTGCTCATACAGATCCTCCTGATACGGCTCAATATGAATCGCCCGACGGCACAGCGCAACGGCTTCGGCTGTGCGCTCCTGCTTTTCGAGCAGCTCGATCGCACCGGCTGCCGCACGGGTGTACAGGCTGTGATAGTAGGCCACGATTGGAATAGTCCAGATTTCATCGGTCATGCGCGGCAGCGGATCGCCGGCATACAGTGCCAGTGCAGACTGATATTCCGCCAGACGGACATCGTCATCTCCGGCGGCTTCGGCGGCATGAAAATGCGCCTCAAAATCCTCAATATCGAGGGAAAGCGGCATAACGTTGTTCCAGAAGTATCGGCCTGCTTTGCGGCGGATGAGCAGGCGGCCAAGTCCCGGCTGCAGTTTGTCCAGCGCGGTGCGAATGCGGTGAAAGATTGATTTGAGCGCATTTCCGGGATCCGCGCTTTTCTCGCTGTTGCTCCAGTATAGATGGATTAGCTCCTCCTGTGCGAACGAGCGGCCGTGGTTATACAGCATATAGGCCAACAGTGACCATACCCGGCGGGAGCGGTCGTCGCTGTCGGAAATGGTGCGGTCGCCGTATCGAAGGGTAAACTGCCCGAGCATCTGCACTTGTAATGTAGGTCCGTTCATCTTTGCTCCCCACCTTTGTATGATGTGTTCGCAGATTGACGCGTATGACCGCTTACAAAGTCATACGGCATATATTAGAAATATACCACGAAACCGGCAAAAATGCAAACCGGAGAACAGGGAACAGCGGAGCTCCTGCAGGTGCAGCCGCAGATTTGCGGGAGAACTGTCGTTGAGAAAGAATGTATAAAATAACGCGATAGATGAATTGATTTTGTGAAAAATACGAAAATACAGTATGATTTGCAGTAAAACGAACGCACGTTCTTTATTGAATGCTCGATTTCTCTGTCCGGATAGGAGCAAGGACAGGGTATCTTCTGAATAGCATGGACAAATGCAGCTTCAGCGATTTGGAGAATCCTTGCAACTGATTGGCAGAAGTGCGGCTATAAGGGCAACTCAAAAGCGGAAAGGAGATTTTTGAGATTTATCCGCACTAAGAATAACCGTGCGCCGGACGGAGAGGACCGGTACGCTGTCAGATCGACCTGCTTCTTAGCGGAAGACCGGAATACAATCGTACTGCAAGAAGATGGTTTTATTGCTGCCGGACGCATCTCTGCGCAGTGCGATATGGACGCTCAAGTAAAGGAGCTGCTTCAGAGTCGTGCCGCAAAGATATAAGACATTTTACACCTCAGCAGCCGAGCGGGATATTACGGAAAAGCTGATGTACATTATGCAGCAGTATCGGGATACCGCTTTGGCAGAACGGTGGGACAACGCCTTTGCACTTTGATACAGGAGAATTTGACTGTATTTCCGGCTAAGTATCCGCTGTATGATGTAGAGCCGTGGAGTTCTGCGGGAATTCGACAGTATGCTACGCGAAATGACGTGATTTTGTATTCGGTTGATGAAATCCACAGCTAAGTGCACATTCGCAGTGTTTGCACACGCGGTCGAAATTTGGATTTGCATCTGTCGGAGCAGAGCGAAAGCATAGAGTAAAACGAAAAGAGCGGCAAGGCAGCTCCCGATAAGAAAACATCGTGAGGAAAGAGAGAACGGTATAGCTTCGGCTGTACCGTTTTCTCATTTTTCCATTGATGCCGTGACTTTTGACATTTCCAAGGATCCGATACCCTTGTAGTAAATATCGATCTCCTGCATCCGGTTCTTGCCCTTCGGGTCGCTGGCCGCATGGACGATGATTTTCTCCACGAACTCATGGAGGATGCAGGGCGTGAGCTCCGGGATATCCGTGTACCTCTCCACAACGGAGAGAAAACGATCAACATCCGCCGATTTGCTTTTCCCTAGCTCCACTTCTTTCCGAAGGGGACTCGTCAGCACCTTGAGCTCCTGTCCTTCCTTCTCATAGTCCGCAGAGAGCTTCTGAAAGCGTTCATCGGAGAGCTTGCCCGAAATGTTGTCCTCATAGAGCCGCTTGAAGATAGCATCCAACTCTGTGATCCGCTTTTCGGAATCGGCAAGCTGCCGTTTCCGCTTTGCAATATTCCGGTCACGTTGCCGCAGGTCACTGTCCATGACCAGCCTCACAAACTCGTCCTTACTGCGGGAGGCGAAGGAAACGATCTCCCGCGGGAGTCGCTGATGGCTGAGGCGCAGATGTGCCGGAAGGCGTTCTGCCGGGAATAGCGAAAAGAGAACAGCGCAGCTTCGGGGCGAGATGCCCGTCCGCTGCGCTGTTCGATGTTCGCTTATGGGGTCAAGGCAGTGGCTTTACTGCTTGGCCGTATGTCAGCCGATCACTTCTTGCAGCGCCAGAGGAAGGTCACGATCTGCGCTCTGGTGCAATCCGCGTCGGGGCTGAATGTGGTGTTGGTGGTTCCCTTGGTGATGTCCTCCTTGACCGCCCACAGTACCGCGTCGGCATAGTAGGCGGTGGACTTCACATCGGCAAAGGGATTGGCCGTACCCGCTGCCGGGGACTTCTCAGAGCGCCACAGGAATGCGACGATCTGGGCACGGGAGCAGGTCATGTTGGGGCTGAACGTGGTGTTGCTGGTGCCCTTGGTGATGCCGTTTTCTACCGCCCACAGCACAGCGTCGTAATAGTAGCTGCCCGCGGGGATGTCGGTAAACGGCATGGTGCGGGTTTCGGGTTTGGGACTGCCAGCGGCACGCCACAGGAAGGTCACGGCCTGCGCACGGGTGCAGATGCCGTCCGGGGAGAAATGGGTATTATCGGTTCCCTTGGTGATGCCGTTTTCGACTGCCCAATCCACGGCGTCCTCATAATAGCTGCCGGTAGCTACATCCACAAATACGCCGGTCTGGGGGTTGCCGTTGGTCTTCACAAAGATGACCTCGATGGTATGGGTTCTGCGGACATTCTCAAAGGTGTAGGACTTCACCGCGCCGATGCTCTTGCCGTCGATCTTGACGTTGGCGACAGCATAGCCCTTATCCGGAGTGATGGTGAAGGTCTGATCCCGGCCCTCGCGGACGCTGACGCTGCCGGAGGGAGAAATGGAGCCGCCAGCCCCGGCAGTTGCCTTGATGGTGTAGTAGCTGTAGCCGCTGCCGCCACCGCCATTGTAGCGCCAGTGTGCCGTATAGCTGCGGTTGCCGGTGCTGCCCTTCGGGATGGTGACGGTCATATTATTCTCGCCGTCAAGCCCCGTGCCGCTCCAGCCGGTGAAGGTATAGCCGGATTTGGTAGGATTCTTGAGGGTGAAAGCCACCGTTTCAATGGTGTAGGTGTCTGGATTGCCCTCCACAGTGCCGCCGGCCAGATCATAGGTAATCGTGTACTGGTTGACTGTCCACTGCGCCGTCAGCGTGGTTACGACCTCCGGAACGCTTTCACCGGGGGCGTACAGGTTTCCATCGCTGCCAAGCCACTTGAAGTAGCTGCCTGTATTTCCGTCCGGGCGGGTCAAACCGTCGGACGCAGGCGCGGTAAACTCGCTGCCGTTTTTCACGATGATCTGAATAGCATCGGAGCTACCGCCCAGCTTGCCGCCGTTCAGGTCAAGGGTAACGACCTTCAGTCCGCCAGAGCCCAGTGTGTCAGGGTTCAGGACTTCAAGGACGGGGCGGAAACCGACGTACGGGGCGGAGTACGTAGCAGAGTTGCTGCTCCAGCAGCGGGCCGAACCGAGCCCGCGAACCGCACGGAGCAACGCGCCGCCAAAATAAGTATCCTGCCCCCACGAATACAGTATATTCCAGTTTTGGATATATCTGCTGTTCTTGTTCAGCATCGTGTCCCATTCGTTGCTTTGGGGCACGCCGCGTTCGGAATTGCCCGAACCTGTAAAGTTACTTCCCACAGACGGCGCACGCAGCGTATAGTCCACGCCGCCGCTGGCATAATCTTTGCCGAAAATCAGATTTGCGGTATTCAGGGTATCCCAGCTTACATCATTCGTTACGGCATGATCCGCCACAAACAGGCTGTGGGGATATTTGTTCTGCTTTGCATACTCCTCGGTGGTTGCCATCTCCGATGTGAGCCTGTAGGCGTCCACCGTCCCTGCGTAGGTAAAGGGCACATAGTGCAGGGTGCTGTCCGGCAGAGTGCCGTTTGCCGTTCCCGGAATATTCATCGCCGAAAGGTCAAAATAATATCTGCCGCCGGAAGCAAGGGAAAACTGCTCATCCATCTGCTTTCCCACCGTCAGCGCAATGTTTGTAAAATTGCTTGCGTAATCGGTTTTGCGGTCGCCGTTATACTGTTCGCTGAAAACCTTCAGGGTATAGCTGCCCGGTGCAAGGTCGGACGGGATTTTGATTTCAACCGTTCCGCTTTCGGCAGTAGGCTGCGCCACTCTGCCATAATACTGTGCGCCATTGTTATCCGCAATGATGACAGAGATATATTCATTTGCCCCTGTGGTCGCCCCGTTGTAATGCAGCGTAACGGTATCGTCGGGGGCGGCATCGGCAGTTTTTTCCGTTACGGCAAAATTGCGGTTGCTGTCCTTCAACGTCAGCTTCCATTCGTTGCCGCTGTATTCGGGAATCGGGGTCAGCCCTCCGTTGGGCTTTCCGCCCACGGCGGCAGATGCAAAAAGGACAGAGTTCAGATTTAAGTTAAAAGCGGGACGAGCCGCCCAGACACCGCTCACGACGTAAGCGTACACAGGCCCATCGCCGAAGACCACGCCCGCATAAGTGGTAAAGATTGCGTAAGGCGAGCGAAGCCACCACACACCGGCGCTATTGCCATAATTGGCAATACGCGCATTGTCATCGGTAAAACCGTATGCGCTGTTTTCCGCTTCCTCTGCTGAGAGGAAAAATACCTTGTCCCCGTTTAGGATATTTTCAGAGGCGGCAAATGATATGCCACCGGTACTTAATGCTTCATCGCTTTTCGTGGTTGCAAGCACCGCACCCTGCTCGCCGTTGGAAAAACTACTGCCATAAAAGTTATTGCACCACGTTTTCGCCGTACTGCTTTGCCATGCGTTGCTGGTATTTCCGCTGTTATCAAAATACACGTCTCCGTACCTGCCTGTCCCAAGCAGCGCATCGGAGAGCAGGAAAAGGCCGCTTTCCCCGGTGTTGGTCTGGTCGTCCAAAACCCGCCATTTGATTGGTTCTTCATCCCATGTTCCGAAATAGATGTTATCGTTCTGCCCGCCGCTGATATTGGCGGCAGTCCCGCTGTCCACAAGCTGGATCGCCTTGTCGTTTTCTGCCCCCGCCGCAAACGCCACGGTGGGGAGCATACACGCCGCCATGCAAAGGCAGAGCAAGATACTGAGTATTCGTTTTTTCATTGGCTTTTCTCCTCCTTTTCGTGTCGGGTGGGCTTGTCCGTCCCGTCTTTTTTCTGATTTTCTCTTTTTCTGAGCTGGAAGCACAGCGCGGTGATGACCACCGCCGCTGCAAAGGAGACAACGGCCACCAGCACGTAGCCCCCCGCGTCCTCCTGCAGCAGCATCGCGCCGAACGCACCCCATGCTTCCGGTTGCCCCGGAGCGACGACCGTGCCCGCCGCCTGCATCAAGACCGCGAACAGCAGCATACACATAGCGCTCAGTCCATAGATGCCGCGCCGCTGCCTTCGGCGGGTGTTTTCCCGCACCCGCTGCTTGACGAGTGCGACCCGTCTTGCAGTATCGTACATTTCGTTTGCCCCCCCTTCCGGTTTGTCTGGAACTGTGATAAAAACCCTTTCACTTATATAGGTACAAAAAATCGAAAAAACTCTCACCCAAAACGCAAAATTTTTCAAAAAAATTGAGAGCCGCCAAAAAGCAGCTCTCAAGGAGGGAATATTCGGTTATTTCCTCCGCGATAAGCGGAAAACAGACAACCTTCCCACCGCCACCAGCAACACCGGCAGGGCGTAGGCGATGTACTGCGCCGCGCCGCCGTAGGCGACCAGCAGATTGTATATGGCGTGGAGGGTGATGGCCGCGCCCAGCAGCCCGCAGGTGCCTGCGATCTTCAGCCATGTCCGCCGCCATGTGTATGCAAGCCCGCCGCCTACGATCAGGCCGCAGAGGACGTGCATGGCTCCCGTGCCGAAGCCCCGGAAGAAGATGAAGGAGAAGCGGTCTGCGCCGTTCTGGATGAGATAGCACACGTTTTCAAAGGTGGCAAAGGCGAGAGTGACTGTTATTGCGGCGGCCTTGATTTTATCGCCCTCCGGCTCAAACACCAGAAGATAGAACACCAGCGGCAGCAGCTTCATCGTTTCCTCCACCACCGGCGCGATCTCCGCCGTGGCGGCAAGGGCATCCGCCTGACACACCGCCGCGAGGAAGGTATTGATGTAAGCCGAAAGCAGGCACACCCCCATCCCGGCAATGCAAAACAGGAAAAAGCGGAGCTGCCGCCTGCCCATGCACAGAGCGGCCACCAGCAGGGGAGACACCATGCAGAGGAAGATGTTTTCGATGTAGGTCACGCTTCCACCGCCTTTCTCGTGGCGGGCAGCAGCCCAAATATGGCAAGCGTCAGCAGCATATCGCACCAGAAGGTGGGGTTTGCGGGAGAAGTGTTGGGCCAGAAGCAGCCCGCCGTCCACAGCAGATATTCCGAACCGGCAAAGCACAGCACGCCGATGTGGAAGTATCGCATATTCCGCGCCGCGCCCGTCTGCCCATTGGCGTAGACCAGTCCACGAATGGCGCAGTAAGAGAGAACGATCATCATGCCGCACCAGATCAGGTTGGAGAGAATATCCCCGAAAGTGCAGTAGAACGCCAGCAGCGGCACGCCGAACGCAGGCGCAAGCCATGCCCTGCGGCAGCGGAAACTGCGCTCATTTGTTCCGGTCAGCGTGGCCTGCAATATCCGCAGGAAAATTACGCTCGCCACCCAGCCGAACTCCGACACATAGAAAACGCGCGGTGTGGTATCGAACAGCAGCAGATATAGCGTCCAGTAGAGCGCACCGAGGGCAAAGCAGCCGTAGAAGCACAGCAGCAGAAAGTAGGCCTGCCTGCCGCTTTTCCGGTAGGCGATACCCGAAAGCAGCGCGCCGACAAACGTGGTCAGCAGTTGCAGCAGGTTCTCAATCAGCTCCATGCGCATCCTCGCTTTCCTCGTTCTGCCCGTCCTCCCGGTTCATCTGCCGCAGCCGGAAGCACAAAACGGTCACGCACACGCCGAGTAAAAACGCCAGCAGCCCAATGACGATGTATCCCAAAACCGCGCCGCCGCCGTACATGCTTGCCGCCGTTTCAAAGCCCACATAATCGCCTGTCTGGATTTTCGCGGCAATGCCGGGCATGGCGAAGGACGCGCCGATGAGCAGCACAAGGCACGCCGCCACGGCGGAAGCCATGGTGATTGTATTGCGCCGCAGCCGTTTCCCCCGTTCCATTTTGGCGATGCGCCGCTTTGCCTCCGCAATGCGCTCCTCATGACTCCGCATTTGTGATTCCCTCCCGTTCCAGCAGCCTTCGCAGGCTTTCTTTTCCGCGATACACCATGTTGGTGATCTGTTTTACCGTTTTCCCCGTGACCTCCGCCGCCTGCGCGTAGCTCATATCCTCAAAATAGGTGAGATAGAGGACTTCCCGATAGTCCGGGTTTATTTCATCCATGCAGAAGTGCAGGATGCGGTTTCGCTCCTCCGTTCGGATGACCTCCTCCGCCAGCAGCTGTCCGTCCGGCTCGCAGGTCAGCGTATCGAGGCTGAACAGGGTCTTTCGTTTGCTCTTATGGCGCAGCGCCATGTGCCGTGCCGCCTTATAGAGATACGCCTTGAAGCCGCCGTCCCGGATGCGGGGCTTTTTGGTGAACAGGTAGGCGAAAACATCCAGCATCAGCTCCTCCGCCTCGTGAACGTCGTGCAGATAGCCGTCGATATACAAGGTCAGCGGGTCGCCGTATTTTTTCATCAGGGTATTGAGCCCTTCGTCGTCGCCGCTCAGATATTGGCGGTATAAGCTCTCGTCGCAGGCCATAGCGTTCACTTCCTTTTTGCGGATGCTAAAATGCAGAGGGGTATCCGTCAGGTGCTTGTCCTGTCGGAATCGCGGCGCTGCCCCTTGAAGCGCGGGTCGGACGGCTTTTCCGCGTTTTCCGGAATCGCCCATGAGCGCCCGAACCGGGACGCGCCGGGGATCCGCCCCTTGGCGCAATACTGGTTGACCCGCCGCTCCGACACGCCCCAACGGTAAGACACCTCCTGAATGGAGATATAGCCCTTGATTCCGTTCATACCGCACCTCCGCATGGATAATACTTAACATGATACATTGTATACGAATATCCGAAGAAACACAAGGCGTCCGGCGAAGTGTTCAGAGAAAAGTTACGGATAGGAGCGTTTTTTTTGAAAAAATCCTCCGAAATCTGGCCAAAACGCCCTATTCGGATTGTAGTATGGGTAGAGGGGGAAATACGAGGGTACGAAGTAGTCAGCAAGCACAGCAAGCGAGTACTCGCTTGCGGATTTTGCGCTGTTCAGGTCCCTTGCCCGAACAGTCAAAATTGCTTGCTGGGGCGCGGGTCTCCGGTGGAGACCTCAAAGCGTGAAACGCTTTGAAGCGCTGACCGAGCCGACAGGCGAGACCCCAGACCCTTATGAAGAACGGAGGGCGGCGCTGACCGCCGAGCGTCAGAAGGCGCGGCGGGAGGAGCAGGACTACGCCGCCGTGCGCCGGAACGTGGAGGAGTTCCTGTCCCCGCCACGGCAGAAGGATATGGAACTGAAATGCCCCCTGGGACAAACTTTTTGCCGCGATCTGCGTTTTCCCCTGAGCTTTTGCCGAAACGTCAGATATAATGAAGATATAAACGATTTTGAAGGAGGTGAACCCCATGACAAGAGGCGAGGCATTGCCGCTCTTTTTTATCGTTCCGGCTACCACATAGTAGCCTGCGCAGTAGCCTCGATTTTACTCCATGAAAGCTGACCCCCAAACCGTAACAAAAAACCGCCCATTCCAACGGAACAGACGGTTATCAGTG
>OLPL01000078.1_pt1 | contig 73112 bp, 62 predicted proteins | sample 1673211 | NCBI WGS metagenome assembly OLPL01 (sample SAMEA3136766, study PRJEB25190) | human gut metagenome | reverse complement strand
TTATTCTTTCCATCTTATACCCACTTCATTTACACCAACCATTCCGAATAGCTATAGGACTTTGATTTGTTTGGCAATCTCATCCATGGTCAAATGCCTTATATGAAGTTTCTCTACGTTAGGTCAGATGTTTGCCGCCAGCTTCTTTCAGATTCCACCTCGCAGTGGACACCCTTGCTATTGGCTATACAATTCCCGCTATTAGGGCTTGTTAGGGACTTGCACCCATTAGAATAAGCTCATGCCGAGCATACCAGAAAAAGAGCTGCGAAGCATATTCGCAGCTCTTTTTATATCTTTATTTCATAAGCCCTTGCTTAGACGAACTCATCGCCTTTCTTCATCTGCACCTCGTTTACATATTTACGCACCAGGGCAGAAGAATCTTCTTTCTTGCATATCAACAATACATTGTCATTCTCGGCTACTATGAAACCATCCAGTCCGTTCAATACAGCCAACTTTCCTTTAGGCAACTTGATTACATTGTTGTGACAATTCTCCATCATCACATCGCTATCAATAACCACGTTGTCATCGCTGCTCTTCTGCATCGCCTCGTAGATACTGTGCCAGGTACCCAAATCAGCCCAGCCGAAGTCACACTTCATCATATAGACATTGCTAGGTTTGTCAAGCACTCCGAAATCTACTGATATATTAGGATAAGAAGAGAAGCTCTCTTTCATGTATGCATTCTCTGTCTCCACACTGAATTCGGGATACTGTTTATCGTAATCACGGAGTACAGGGGGCAGAATCTTGCAAAAACACTCACGCAGATACTTCACATTAGAAAGGAATAAACCCGTATTCCAATAGAACTCTCCACTCTCTACAAAAATCTTGGCAAACTCTCTTTCCGGTTTCTCTGTAAACGACTGCACCTTATACAATCCGTTGCCGATAGCTTCACCCATCTGAATATATCCATATCCAGGTTCAGGACGGGTTGGTTTCACACCCATCGTCAGGAAACGGTCATGTTCAGCCACAAAAGCCAGACCTTCCAATACGTTCTCCCGGAAAGCATCTTCATTGAAGATAGCCTGATCCGAAGGAGTTGCGATGATGCAGGCATCAGGATTGAGCATCGAGATACGATGATTGGCCCATGCCATGCTAGGTGCCGTATTGCGATAAATAGGTTCCGCCAATATCCGTTCTGCAGGAACCTCAGGCAACTGTTCCTTTACCAGTTGAACATATTCTTCATTTGTGTTGATAAATATATGGTCGGCAGGCACGATCTTTGCCATACGGTCAAAGGTTTGCTGAAGCTGGGTGCGCCCCACTCCAAAGAAGTCGACAAACTGCTTCGGATAGTTGCTGCGGCTGCAAGGCCAGAGTCTGCGGCCCTTACCTCCCGCCAATATCACACAATAATTATTTCCGTTACTCTTCATATCTTGAGTCTAATATTTTGTTGGTTTTCAAAATTCATCTGTAAAGTTAGTGATTATCCGTGAAAGTGCCAAAGATTTTCTTGAAATTTAATAAAGTGGACTATAAAAACAACAAAAATTTAATGTTTCTGCATTAAAAATGCATTTTTAGAAAAAAAAGTCACTAAAAAGTTTGTCAGTTCAAAAATTATTAGTACCTTTGCAACCGCAAATAAGCAAAGTGGTATTTGCCCAGATGGCGGAATCGGTAGACGCGCTGGTCTCAAACACCAGTGGAGCAATCCATCCCGGTTCGATCCCGGGTCTGGGTACCAAGATGGAGAGAAGTTTTACTTCTCTCCTTTTTTCGTTTATATACCTTAGTATATATACACATTTATCCCTGCATATCTACCCACTTACATCCTATCATATCCCCCATTCCACGAAAACGTTTACAGCGATTTATTTAGAATAAGCCTTTCTATTTTTGGTTTTTCAAAAGATAATATTTATCTTTGCAGAAGAAATAGCTCATATATAATAACCCAACAAACCGAAAAAATAGATGAAGAAATTTTTTAGCATGGTATGTGCTTGCTTGTTGGCGCTAAGTGCCCAGGCAACCGACATCAAGAAGTATGATGCTCTTTACGAGAATCTACCATTCCAGATGGAGAAGGTGACCCGTCCGCAATTCCCAGCCAATGAGGTAAACCTCAAGGACTTTGGTGCTATTGGAGATGGCTCTTCTCTCTGTACCACAGCCTTCGCCAAGGCTATCGATGCGCTGACTCAGAAAGGCGGCGGCAAACTCATCGTTCCACAGGGCGTATGGTTCACAGGTCCTATCGTATTGAAGAGCAATATCAACCTGCATCTCGAAAAAGGTGCGGTCATCCTTTTCTCACCAGATGATGCCCTCTATCCTTTTATAGAAACATCGTTTGAGGGTTTGGATACACGCCGCTGCCAGTCGCCTATCTCTGGCCATCATCTTACCAACGTGGCAATTACCGGTCAGGGGTGCATTGACGGAAACGGAGAATACTGGCGCCCATTGAAGAAGCAGAAGGTTACCGCTGCACAGTGGAAGCAGATTACTTCACGTGGCGGTGCATTCAAGAGAGCCGATTACTGGTTCCCATCAGAAGGTGCATTGAAGGCAGACAACAGTGCCAACATGAATGTGCCTAAAACTCCAGCTTCAGAAGAAGAATGGAATGAGATCAAGCGTTTCCTCCGCCCTGTAATGATCAGTCTCGTAAACTGCAAGAACGTTTGGCTTAATGGTGTCATCTTCCAGAATTCACCTGCATGGAACATCCATCCGCTGATGTGCGAGAACGTTCTTATAGAAGATGTATTGGTCCGCAACCCTTCTTACGCTCAGAATGGTGATGGTCTTGATCTGGAGAGCTGCAAGAATGCACTTATCGTCAACTCTACTTTCGATGTAGGCGATGACGGTATCTGTATCAAGAGCGGTAAGGATGCTGACGGAAGAAAGCGCGGCATTCCTTGCGAGAATGTCATCGTAAACGGCTGTACCGTATTCAAGGGGCACGGTGGTTTCGTTATTGGCAGCGAGATGAGCGGTGGTGTGAAGAATATCAAGGTGAGCGACTGCCAGTTCCTCGGCACCGATGTAGGTCTCCGTTTCAAGAGTACCCGCGGTCGTGGTGGTATAGTAGAGAATATCTACATCGACAACATGTCAATGTTTGATATTCAGACAGATGTCATCACCTTCGACCTTTACTACGGTGGCAAGTCTGCCGTTGAGGTTCTCAACGATGGCGATGAGGCTAAGAGCCAGAAGGTACAGAAGTTCAAGGTAGACGAGACAACACCTTGCTTCCGCAATATCGACATCAACCATGTCATCTGCCGCACAGCCCGTCGTGCAGCTTACTTCAACGGTCTCCCAGAGATGCCGGTAAGCAACATCCATATCAGGGATATGGAGGTAAACAATGCTGAGTATGGTATCGTCATCAACCGTACTGACGGCGTGAAGCTCGAAAACATCAAGGTTAGTGCAAAGAATCACACCTTCGATGCAAAGAACTCGAAGAATGTGACTGTCAACGACAAGACATACAAGAAGATTGATGAAAAGGGTATCACCCTCGATTTCTAATATCGCCTTGATGATAAAAGACAGATTAGACATTCTCCGTATCTGTCTGAAAAAACGAAAAGGAGGTAAATACCTATCGATGGCATTTACCTCCTTTTCGTTTATAATAATCGACAGAAAAAACAGACTTCGTTTTAAATTAAAGGACCAAATTTGTAGCCTCTAATCCTTGAAATCTATACTCAATTCGCCAGTTCCTAAAAGATTGTAACTCATGCGATGATATGGAGTGACTCCAAATTCCCTGATGGCAGCACGATGCTTCTTGGTAGGATAACCCTTGTTGCCTTTCCAGTCGTACTGCGGATATTCTTCTGCCAGCGCATCCATGTAATCATCACGATAGGTCTTGGCAAGGATGCTGGCAGCTGCAATAGACAGATACTTGCCGTCACCCTTTACGATGGTTGTATAAGGCAAATCCTTGTAGGGTTTGAAGCGGTTACCATCCACGATAACTGCCTCCGGACGAACCTTGAGCTGGTCCAGGGCACGGTGCATAGCCAGAAAACTGGCGTTGAGGATATTGATTTTATCGATTTCTTCGGGAGTAACAATGCCCACGGCCCAAGCTACAGCATCACGCTCTATCTGCTCGCGGAGCGCCTTGCGCTTCTTATCTGTGAGCTTCTTACTGTCGTTCAATTCGGCATTCTGATAACCGGGCGGAAGGATAACGGCTGCTGCATATACGCTGCCTGCCAGACATCCTCTGCCAGCCTCATCGCAGCCAGCCTCTACCATATCCTTATAATAATGACTTTCTAACATAATTATGATGAATTTTACGTGCGCTGTATGCGGCTAAAAAGTCTTTATCTTTAGAACATCATAGCCACGCGTTTTACGCCCGCTACAAGCGCATCTATTTCTTCCTTGGTGTTGTACAAGGCAAAGCTGGCACGAACGGTGCCGAGAATGCCGTAGCGGTCCATCAAAGGCTGAGCACAGTGATGACCGGTACGAACGGCGATGCCCAGACGGTCGAGCAAGGTGCCCATATCCATGTGATGAATATCACCAACCAAGAAGCTGACAACGGCATCTTTGCCCTCCTGTTCACCAAAAAGTCTGATTCCATCGATGGTTCGCATCTGCTCCATGCAGTAACGGGTGAGTTCCTGCTCATGCTTGACAATGTTATCCATACCGAGCGCAGAGACATAATCGATGGCTTTTGCCAGACCATGGGTAGCCACATAGTCAGGAGTACCAGCCTCGAACTTGAAAGGCAGTTTCTCGAAAGTGGTCTTCTCGAAGCTCACACTTTCAATCATCTCGCCACCTCCCTGATATGGAGGCAACTTCTCGAGCCACTCTTCCTTGCCGTAAAGCACGCCGATACCGGTAGGACCATAAATCTTATGACCGCTGAAAGCGAAGAAATCGCAATCCATATCCTGTACATCCACAGCGAAGTGAGGAGTACTCTGAGCTCCATCTACCATCACAGGCACACCGTGCTCGTGGGCAATCTTAATCATCTCTTTCACCGGATTCACCGTTCCCAGCACATTGCTCACCTGAGCGATGCTCACGATTTTGGTGCGTTCGGTAAATAAATTGGCGAATTCATCGAGGTTAATCTCACCTTTATCGTTGATTGGGATTACACGGATGGCAATTCCCTTCTTGGCAGCCTGCAACTGCCAAGGCACGATATTGGAATGATGCTCCATGGTAGAGATAATCACCTCATCGCCTTCGCTCATGAAGGCATCGCTGAACGATGAAACCACGAGATTCAGACTCTCGGTAGTACCGCGGGTAAAGATGACTTCCTCAACCTTAGGCGCATTGATAAACTTGCGCACGGTTTCGCGGGCTGCCTCATGAAGGTCGGTAGCCTGCTGAGAAAGATAGTGCACACCACGATGCACATTGGCATTCACATTGAGATACTCGTCGCGCATGGCATCAAGCACGCACAATGGCTTCTGCGTGGTTGCCGCATTATCCAGATACACCAATGGCTTATCATAGACCTTTCTCGATAAAATCGGGAAATCTGCTCTTACTTGATTGATATCATACATATTTTTAAGAACTTAACTCCTTTAAAAGGATATTATCTACTTGCAAAGCTTGCAGCCCTCGCACTTATTGAGTTCACCACGGAATCGCTTCTCTACGAGATGATGCAGGCGATCACGCAATGGCTCCAGCTCCATCTTGTCGATGACTTCGTTGATAAATGCAAACTGAAGGAGCAACTTAGCCTCCTCACGGCTCACACCACGCTGCTGCATATAGAACAGGGCGGCATCGTTGAGCTGACCAACAGTACTACCGTGCGCACACTTCACATCATCGGCATAAATCTCCAGCATCGGCTGGGTGAACATACGGGCTGTCTTCGTTGCACAGAGGTTCTGGTTGGTTTCCTGAGAAATAGTCTTCTGGGCACCATGACGAACCAACACTCTACCGGCAAAAGCACCACGTGCCTCACCATCGAGTACATACTTATAAAGCTCGTTGCTGGTACAATGACCCACCTGATGATCGATAAGCGTATTGTTATCAACCACCTGGTTCTTGTCGGCAATCACACAACCATTGCAGAAACACTCAGCTCCCTCGCCCTTGAATATGAGGTCAAGGCGGTTGCGGGTAATACCGTTATGAAGCGTGATGACGTTATGGTTCACGCGGCTGTTAGCCTGCTGCTCGATATAAACGTTGCTGACACGGCGGTTCTTGTAATGAGTCTCCTCCAGACAATAGAGGTCGAGACTGGCATTCTCGCCAACATAAGCCTCGATTACCTGAGTAGCGAGGAAGTTCTTGTCATCGGCTGCATGGTCGCAGAAGAGGAACTTAGCCTCAGCACCCTGTTCCATGACGATGAGAACACGTCGGTTTACCATCAAATCAACATCCGAACGGAGAATATTGATGACCTGAATAGTTCGCTCTACCTTTACATTCTTTGGAACATAAATCAGCAAGCCATCCTGTGCCAGGAATGTATTCAATGCCGTGATGCCATCTTCGTCGGTTTTGGCAATCTTAGCGTAGTATTTCCCGATGAATTCAGGGTTTTCTGCAGCAATCTTGTTCAAAGAGTCCACGATTACGCCCTCCGGAAGCTCTACTTTAGGCAATGCTTTGTTATAAAAAGCATCGTTCACCACGAAGTAGAGCGAAGTGCTCAGATTAGGCACATCGCAGCGGAAAGCTTCGTATGGATCTACCGGAATTTCCAGACGGTTCAAGTTCAAGCCATAGTCTGGCTCGAAGATGGCGCTCATATCTGTGTACTTGTATCTTTCTACCTTTCGGGAAGGGAAGCCCAGGCGACGGAAGTTCTCAAACGCAGCATCGCGCACCGCATTGAGCACCTCAGCACTGTTCTTCTTGATTATTCTCGAAGAAGACTGATACAAGTCTAAATATTGTTTTTCTGAAAGCATAGCCATCCTCCTAATTATTTCTCATCTACTTCAGCCTTGATCCAGTCGTAGCCACGAGCCTCAATCTCCTTGGCAAGTTCAGGACCGGCAGTCTTCACGATTCTACCCTTATAGAGTACGTGAACCACACTTGGCTTAATCATATCGAGCAGACGCTCGTAGTGAGTGATGACGATGACAGATGTCTTGTCGGTATGCATCTTGTTCACACCATCTGCTACAATACGCATCGCATCCACATCGAGACCAGAGTCGGTTTCATCGAGGATAGAGAGCTTTGGCTCCAGCATAGCCATCTGGAAAATCTCGTTGCGCTTCTTCTCACCACCCGAGAAACCTTCGTTTACTGAACGGCGAGCCAACTTGCTGTCCAATTCCACCAACTCGCGCTTCTCACGCATCAGCTTCATGAATTCGCTTGTATTCAATGGTTCCAACCCCTGATACTCACGCTTGGCATTGATAGCCGCACGCATGAAGTTGGTCATGGATACGCCAGGAATCTCCACCGGATACTGGAAAGAGAGGAACAAGCCTTCACGGGCACGGTCCTCTGGCTTCATATCCAGGAGGTTCTTGCCGTTGAAGATAGCCTCACCCTCGGTTACGGTATAGAGAGGGTTACCTGTAAGCACAGCGCTCAAGGTTGACTTACCGGAACCGTTAGGTCCCATGATAGCATGTATCTCACCATCGTTGATAGTCAGGTTGATACCTTTCAATATTTCTTTGCCTGCAATAGTAGCATGCAGATTCTTTACCTCTAACATAATTTTAGTCAATTTTTATCGATTTCATCGAGAATTATGATAACTATCCTACGGTTCCTTCGAGTGAAACACTCAGGAGTTTCTGTGCCTCAACGGCAAACTCCATAGGCAACTTGTTGAGCACATCCTTGGCATAACCGTTTACGATCAAGCCGACAGCCTCCTCGGTAGGAATACCTCGCTGATTGCAATAGAAGAGCTGGTCTTCTGAAATCTTCGAGGTAGTTGCCTCATGCTCGAACACGGCTGTGTCGTTATGGGCATCCATATATGGGAAGGTATGCGCTCCACAATCGCTGCCCAGCAACAAGGAGTCGCAGGAACTGTAGTTGCGCGCATTATCGGCATTGGATGTGGCACGAACCAGACCACGATAGGAGTTCTGGCTATGACCTGCCGAGATACCCTTCGAGATGATGGTACTCTTGGTGTTCTTACCCATGTGAATCATCTTGGTACCGGTATCAGCCTCCTGATAGTTGTTGGTAACAGCTACGCTGTAGAACTCAGCTACAGAGTTGTCGCCACGCAAGATACAGGAAGGATACTTCCAGGTAATCGCAGAACCCGTCTCTACCTGAGTCCAGCTCAACTTAGAGTTCACACCACGCAAGTCGCCTCGCTTGGTTACCAGGTTCAGCACACCACCCTTACCATGCTCATCACCAGGATACCAGTTCTGAACGGTAGAGTACTTCACCTCAGCATTGTCCTTGACGATAATCTCTACGATAGCCGCATGGAGCTGGTTCTCATCACGCATTGGCGCTGTACATCCCTCCAGGTAAGAAACGTAGGCATCATCATCGGCGATGATCAATGTACGCTCAAACTGACCGGTGTTACGGGCATTGATGCGGAAGTAACTGCTCAACTCCATCGGGCAGCGGACGCCCTTAGGAATATAAACGAATGAGCCATCACTGAATACGCAACTGTTCAAGGCTGCATAAAAGTTATCACGATAAGGAACCACGGTTCCCAGATACTCTCTTACCAGATCAGGATGCTCCTTCACAGCCTCACCAATACTGCAGAAGATGACGCCCTTCTCACGGAGTTTCTCCTTGAAGGTAGTCTTCACCGACACAGAGTCCATGATGGCATCTACAGCGGTACCGCTCAAAGCCAGACGCTCCTCCAGAGGAATACCGAGTTTGTCGAATGTTTTCTCCAACTCAGGATCAATCTCCTGGTTTTTTGGCTTCTTTGCCAAAGGGTCGGCATAGTATGAAATCTCCTGGTAGTCAATAGGTGGCACGTGAACGTGTCCCCACTTTGGCTCCTTGAGCGTCTTCCAGTAATTGTAGGCTTTCAGACGAAATTCGAGCATCCAGTCTGGCTCTCCCTTCTTCTGCGAGATCAGGCGCACAACATCCTCGTTGAGACCCTTTTCTATGATTTCAGTATGTACATCGGTGGTAAAACCATACTCGTATTTCTGGTCTATCACATCCTTGACAACCTGATTCTGTTCTTTCTCTATTTCTGCCATTGTTATTTAGAATAACCGTTCGTTATTTTAACCCTAAATAGGGATAAGCCGCTGAGGACTCATCCCTACCTTATTATATATATGATAGAGCGAAAAACAAATGAATTCTTCGCTTTTCGTTCTTCACTCTTCACTTTATTAAAGCTTCTGCTCTACCTCGATCTCAGTGAAGGTCTCGATAACGTCGCCCTCCTGGATATCGTTGTAGTTGACGAGGCTCAAACCGCATTCCATACCGGTAACCACCTCCTTAACATCGTCCTTGTAACGCTTCAAGGCATCGATTTCTGCAGTACGTATCACGATACCGTCACGGATGACGCGAGCCTTATCCTTAGCGTGTACCTTACCCTCGGTAACGAGACAACCGGCAATAGTACCCACCTTAGAAATCTTGAAGGTCTGCTTAACCTCAACCTGACCGGTAACGATTTCCTTCTTCACCTTGTCGAGCATACCAACCATCGCACTCTTGATATCATCGATAGCATCGTAGATGATAGAGTATGTGTTGATCTCAACACCCTCACGGTCGGCAGCCTTACGAGCATCGGCAGATGGACGAACCTGGAAACCAACGATGACTGCATCTGAAGCAGATGCCAGCATCACGTCGTTCTCTGAAATCTGACCCACAGCCTTGTTCACCACGTTCACCTGAACCTTCTCGGTAGAAAGCTTGATGAATGAGTCGCTCAAAGCCTCAACAGAACCATCGGTATCACCCTTCACGATGACGTTCAACTCATGGAACTCACCACGTGCGATACGGTGAGAGATATCACCCAGGGTCAAGCGCTTCTGAGTACGCAAGCCCTGCTCACGCTGCAGCTGCTCACGCTTGTTGGCGATTTCGCGAGCCTCCTGCTCTGTCTCGATTACGTGGAACTGGTCACCTGCAGTAGGCGCACCATTCAAACCGAGGATGATAGCTGGCTCAGCAGGAGCTGCTGACTTGATGTTGGCATTACGCTCATTGAACATCGCCTTGACACGCCCCCAAGAAGTACCGGCGAGTACGATGTCGCCTACCTTCAGGGCACCGTTGGCAACCAATACGGTAGAAACATATCCACGACCCTTGTCGAGAGAAGACTCGATGATGGTACCTGTAGCACGACGGTTAGGGTTAGCCTTCAAGTCGAGCATGTCAGCCTCGAGGAGCACCTTGTCGAGCAAATCGTGAACACCGATACCCTTCTTGGCACTGATTTCCTGGCACTGATACTTACCACCCCACTCCTCAACGAGCAGGTTCATGTTAGCCAAGTCCTCACGGATACGGTCTGGGTTAGCACCTGGCTTATCAATCTTGTTGATTGCGAATACCATAGGCACACCGGCAGCCTGGGCATGAGCGATAGCCTCTTTGGTGGTAGGCATCACAGAGTCATCGGCTGCGATGATGATGATGGCGATATCGGTAGCCTGGGCACCACGGGCACGCATGGCGGTAAACGCCTCGTGACCTGGAGTATCAAGGAAGGTAACCTTGCGGCCACTGTTCAGCGTAACACTGTATGCACCGATATGCTGGGTAATACCACCTGCCTCACCGGCAATCACATTGGTATTGCGGATATAGTCGAGCAAAGAGGTCTTACCATGGTCTACGTGACCCATGACGGTTACGATTGGAGCACGTGGAACCAAGTCGTTCTCATCATCCTCTTCCTCGCTCACGGCCTCCTGAACCTCGGCACTCACGTATTCGGTCTTGAAACCGAACTCCTCAGCTACCATATTGATGGTCTCTGCATCCAGGCGCTGGTTGATAGATACCATGATACCTACGCCCATCAGCGTAGAGATAACCTGAGTAACGCTGATATCCATCATCGTAGCCAACTCGCTAACGGTAACGAACTCAGTAAGTTTCAGGGTCTTGCTTTCCTTCTGCTCCTGACGAGCCTGATCCTGCAACTTCTCCTGAACAGCCTCACGCTTCTCCTTACGGTACTTAGCACCCTTCTTGTTCTGACTCTTGCTGGTCAAACGTGCAAGAGTCTCCTTAACCTGGCGTGCTACAGCCTCGTCATCAATCTCAATCTGGCGCTGATTGCTGCGGTTGTTGTTATTGCCGCGATTATTATTGTTATTATTTCTGTTGCGGTTCTTGTTCTTCTTGTTATTACCGCCGTTGTTGCCATTACCTCCGCCATTATTCTTAGCTTCGGCAATGATGTCAACACGTTCTTTGTTGATACGAACACGCTTTTTGCGCTCATTGTGCTGTTGAGCCATTTTCTCCTCACGTTCCTTGCGGCGCTCCTCCTTGGTTTTCTTCTTAGGACGAGTGCTCTGGTTGAGGGAAGACAAATCTATCTTGCCCAACACCTTAGGCTCATTAGCAGTAAACTTCTTCTCACTCTTGAGAGTAAACACGCTGTTATCTGCTGCGCCAGCAGAATGCTGTGCAGTTTCATTCTTAGCATGATGATGCTCTTTCTTTCCCTGAGGAACATTCTGCTTATTCATCTGAGCGTTTGACTGCTGTGATTTCTGATGATTTTCCTGTTTCATTTGCTGTTTATGCTGAGAAGCCTGTTGTGGCTTCTGTTCCTTCTTTTGCTCAGCCTTAGGAGCGTCTTTCTTCTGCTCAGGACTGACGGCAGCAGTCTCAGGCTTTTCCGCAACAGACTCTGCAGCAGGCTTCTTACCGATATTGTCCAAGTCAATCTTTCCCAGCGGCTTATACTGCTGCCGTCCATTAGACTCCAACAAGCTTTCAGCGCGATTGTCCTTCTGCTCTGGCGCACGCTTCTTATCTTTTGCTTTTTTGGTAAAGAGTTTCTCAGCCTGATCACGAACCTCTCTGTCCTGACTGAAGGCATCATTCAATGCCTTGTATTGCTGGTCGGTGAGTTTGAAGCTCGGTTCTGCCTTGACATCTCCCAGGTCTTTTCTTTTCTCTAGGAATTCAACTGCCGTCTGAAGTCCTATATTTAATTCACGTAGTGCTTTATTTAATCTGATGCTCATAAATTATTTATTCTCCTATTTTTAAAGTTAGATTCCCTGCAAGCACTCGCTGGCAAGGGAATTATTGTTCGAATTCGGCGCGCAACACGCTGAGTACATGATCAACGGTCTCCTCTTCGAGGTCGGCCTTCTCAATCAGCAAGTTGCGAGGTGCATTGAGTACCTGCTTGGCAGTATCAAGACCGATGCCCTTGATAGCATCGATAACCCACTGGTCAATCTCATCAGAGAACTCATCCAAGTAGATATCCTCATCGGCCTCATTCTCGTCTACCTCACGGAATACATCGATGGTATATTCTGTAAGCATAGAAGCCAGTTTGATGTTCATACCGCCACGGCCGATAGCCAAACTAACTTCCTCAGGCTGCAAGTAAACCTCTGCTTTCTTGTTCTCATCATCAACATTGATTGAAGAAACCTTGGCTGGAGCCAACGCACGCTGAATGAAGAGTTTGGTATTGCTTGAGTAGTTGATGACATCGAGATTCTCGTTGCAAAGTTCGCGAACGATACCGTGAACGCGGCTACCCTTAACACCTACACATGCACCAACCGGGTCGATACGCTCATCGAATGTTTCAACAGCAATCTTAGCACGCTCTCCCGGAAGACGGGCGATACGGCGGATTGCAATCAGACCGTCTGCAATCTCAGGAACCTCAGCCTCCAACAGGCGTTGCAGGAAGATTGGAGCAGTACGGCTCAAGATAATCTTTGGATTATTGTTCTCGTTGTCTACACGAAGGATGACCGCACGAACAGTCTCACCCTTGCGGTAAGTATCACCAGGAATCTGCTCAGTCTTAGGCAACATGAGTTCGTTGTTCTCATCATCTACAATCAGAACCTCGCGCTTCCAAACCTGATAAACCTCACCAGAGATAACCTGACCTACGCGATCCTTATATTTGTTGTAGAGTGAATCATGCTCCAACTCAAGAATCTTGGAAGCCAAAGTCTGACGAAGAGTCAAGATGGCACGACGACCAAACTTATTGAAGTCAACCGTCTCACTTACATCCTCACCAACCTCGTAATCCGGCTCAATCTTACGAGCCTCAGAAAGTGTAATTTCCTTATTTTCATCTTCAACTTCGCCATCAGCAACAACAATACGGTTGCGATAAATTTCGAAGTCACCCTTGTCAGGGTTCACGATGACATCAAAGTTTTCGTCACTACCAAAAATCTTGGCAAGTACATTACGGAAGCTCTCCTCCAATACACTTACCAATGTAGTACGGTCGATATTCTTTGTTTCTTTAAACTCGCGGAATGTATCAATCATACTCGCTGTCAATTCTTGCTCTTTTTTAGCCATAACTTAATTGAAACTAATTATGTATTTTGTATATTTTACTTTATCCATCTGGTAAACGTGATCAACCTCCTGCTTAACCGGACGTTTTTTACCTTCAACCTTTACCTTTTCTTCAACGCCAACTGTGAAGTCATTTCCTTCAACAGCTTTCAAGATACCCTTCACCTTCTTGCCGTCGGCATCAAGCACCTCTACCTCCTTGCCAATGAAATTGATATACTGCTGCGGAACTTTGAACGGTTGACCCAAGCCTGCAGAGCCAACTTCGAGCTCATAGTCTTCCTCGTCACGGTTCAAATGATCCTCAATATACTTACTCAAGGCAACACAATCCTCAATCCATACTCCATCGGCATGGTCAATCTCAACAACGATTCTATCGTCGGGACTGATTTCAATGCTTACCAAGAAATATTCCTTATCTTGGAGCCATTCTTCAACTAATTTTTTTACGACGTTTTTATCAATCATATATACCTTATTAAAATAAAATGAGGAACTCTTGTGAGCCCCTCATTCCACTGAACGTTGCAAAATTACAAATATTTTTGTGATTAGCCAAAAAAAATGCAACTTTTTATTCGCAACGTGCACATTTTTAATCGATTGTGCACGTTTTTGTACTTATTTCTTCACAGGATGCAGTATTTTTTCGTATTCTGATGGAGAATTCAGCAATTTTACTGCTTCCTTAATCTGCTTGTCGTAACGCATGGAATTCTGGATGGCACCGCGCTGGAAATAATAGGCAGAAACGATGTCATTTTCCAACAGATGCTTGATGTAATCCTTGTTATAATCCAGATCCTTTGCCACATTATGGCTCAGCTTTTTCTTCAAAGCCTCAAACTCTGCCTTGGCATCATCGTAGTAGCCTTCAAACTTAGCGAGTTTTTCCAAGTCCTTGAGATACTTTTCTGTTTCACGGTCGTACTGGAAGTTAGCCTTCAACACGCGTGTCTTGAATTCATCATAGTCGGCATCGGTCAGCGAGAATTCCTTCGCAGGAGCAATAGCAGGATGCTTGGCGATATAATCAACCTCGTAATTAAGCATCACCTCATTACTATCGCGGGCACCAGCCAGATAGAAGGCAATGTTTGGAAAAGAATCAGGCTTTACTTCTACATCCGGCTTCACACCACCTCCATCTCTCACTTCTCTGCCACCTGCGGTATAGAACACCTTGGTAAGAGAGTCGGGAACATGCTCCACATAACCGCCCTTATCGTGCTTATAGTTGAGTGCCTGAACGCATCGACCGCTAGGAATGAAATATTTAGCAGTAGTGAGTTTCACCTGTCCGTTATAAGGCAAATCCATGGTAGTCTGCACCAATCCCTTTCCATACGTGCGCGTACCTAATATTACAGCACGGTCATAATCCTGCAGACTGCCGCTCATGATTTCACTGGCACTGGCAGAATTCTCGTTCACCAATACCACCATCGGCATAATGGAATCTATCGGTTCAACCGTGGTCTTATAAACATGATTAGAACGCTGCAACTTTCCCTTCATCTCCAAGACTGTCTTACCTTTAGGCAAGAACATATTGATGATACTGACCGCTTCGATAACAGAACCACCACCATTATTACGCAGATCGAAGACAAGGCTATTGGCTCCTTGCTTTCTCAAATCGATGAAAGCACGACGCACTTCCTTGGCAGACTGCTCGGTAAAGGAATTGAAGTTGATGTAACCGATGTTACCCTCCAACATGCCATAATAAGGCAAGAACGGCAACTGGATGGTACGGCGTGTTACCTTCACCTTCATCGTCTTGCCTGTACTTGGACGCTTAACTTTCAGCATGAAAGAAGAACCCGGTTCACCACGAAGATGATCGCTGACATAGCTCACCTCCTTATTGGTCATATCCTCATCATCAATACTCAGGATGATGTCACCCTTCTTCAGTCCCACTTCTGCAGCAGGCATATTCTCGTAAGGCTCGCTGACACAGACGCGCTGCAACTGGAAATTGTAGCGTATCACCGCACCTACACCCGCATACTTGCCGGTGAGCAGGTTCTTGAGTTCCTTCATCTTCTGCTCAGGATAATAGGTAGTATAAGGGTCGAGACTACGCAACATGGCATTGATACCATTTCCGACCACAACTTCAGCATCGAGCGTATCAACATACATCAAATCGAGATTCTTGTAGATGGCATTGAATATTTCCATATTCTTTGCGGCTTTGAAGTCATGATCTTTGTCAACCTGGGCAAAAGTAGGAACCGCCAGGAGCACCATAAGCAAGGAGAACAGTATTCTTTTCATTGTTACCTTATTTAATTGTATATGATTCAACTTATTGGTTATTTCCTCCCCCTCTTCACGGCATTCGCCCTCGGGAGAAGTTTTCGACCACAAAAGTACTCATTTCTTTGCGAAAAACACCATAAAATAGGCAAAAAGTGGCACAAAGATAAGAAAAAATACACTTTTTTAGGGAAAAAGCGAAAAAAGTCAGCAAAAAATTTGGCAGAATGAAGAAAAGTTAGTACTTTTGCACACGCAAATAAGGAACGTCATGTTCTTTACAGAAAAAACGCTTCAATAGCTCAGTTGGTTAGAGCACCTGACTGTTAATCAGGGGGTCGTTGGTTCAAGCCCATCTTGAAGCGCAGAAAAGAGTCGCAAGTTTTACTTGTGACTCTTTTTGTTTATCCACATTTTATCCCACTTTGCATTCTCCATTCCCATTTACAAATACTATATCCGGCAATAACCAGAGAAAGCAATATCAAAAAAGGCACATTCCGATCGGAATGTGCCTTTATATATAATAATGTGTCTAATACGCAGATTATTCTACATCATTGTTGTGATCCAAAGAGTCGTTGAACCCCTTAGGAGCCTGCTCATCATTACGATGCTCGTAACGACGTGGCTGACGAGCTGGACGCTCACCGCGACCTTCATGACGCTCATCACGACGACCGCGACGCTCACCGCGCTCAGGACGTGGACGACGCTCACGCTCTACATAGCCCTCTGGCTTCTCCATCAATACACGATGAGAAAGTTTGTACTTGCCAGTCTTAGGATCAATCTCCATCAACTTCACCTTGATCTTGTCGCCTTCCTTGATGCCAGCCTCTTCAACTGTCTCAAGACGCTTCCAATCAATCTCAGAGATGTGGAGCAAACCATCCTTACCAGGGAGAATCTCTACGAAGCAACCGTAAGGCATGATAGAGCGAACAGTACCCTCGTAAACCTCACCAACCTCAGGAACAGCTACGATAGCCTTAATCTTAGCCAAAGCTGCATCGATAGAATCCTTGTTAGGAGCAGATACCTGGACGTGACCCTTACCATCAGTCTCCTCGATAGTGATTGTCGCACCAGTATCCTCCTGCATCTGCTGGATAATCTTACCACCAGGGCCGATAACAGCACCGATGAACTCCTTAGGGATATCGAATGCTACGATACGTGGAACCTGTGGCTTCATCTCAGCACGTGGCTCAGAGATTGTCTCCATCATGCAGTTGAGGATGTGCTCACGGCCAGCCTTAGCCTGCATCAAAGCCTCCTCAAGAATCTCGAAGCTCAAACCATCACACTTGATATCCATCTGTGTAGCAGTCAAGCCATCGCGGGTACCAGTGGTCTTGAAGTCCATATCACCCAAGTGGTCCTCATCACCGAGGATATCACTGAGGATAGCGTACTTGTCCTCACCTGGGTTCTTGATAAGACCCATAGCAATACCAGAAACTGGCTTCTTCATAGGAACACCTGCATCCATCAGGGCGAGAGTACCGGCACAAACAGTAGCCATAGAAGAAGAACCGTTAGACTCCAAGATCTGGCTTACCAAACGTACTGTGTAAGGGAAGTCTGTAGGAATCTGACCCTTCAAACCACGCCATGCCAAGTGACCGTGACCAATCTCACGACGGCCTACACCGCGCTGAGCCTTAGCCTCACCTGTTGAGAATGGAGGGAAGTTATAGTGAAGGAGGAAGCGCTGGTAGCTCTTCTCGAGCACACCGTCGATAAGCTTCTCGTCCATCTTAGTACCGAGCGTACATGTAGAGAGAGACATAGTCTCACCACGCTGGAAGATAGCGCTTCCATGAGGCATTGGGAGTGGAGATACCTCGCACCAGATAGGACGGATATCTGTAGTAGCACGACCATCAAGACGCAAGCCCTCATCGAGGATGCAACGGCGCATAGCATCGCGCATTACGTCATCATAGTAACGGGTAGCCTCAGCGTGCTTCTCCTCCAAGCCTTCCTCAGAAAGATCGGTATGAGCAGCGTCATACTTCTCGAGGAAATCAGCCAAGACCTTGTCGAAAGCATCCTGACGTGCATGCTTCTCCAAAGCCTGATGATTGATTTCATAAGCTGGCTTGTAAAGCTCAGACTTGATCTGCTCACGGAGTTCCTCATCGTTGATCTCATGGTCGTACTCACGCTTCACGTCAGTACCCTTCTCCTTAGCCAACTCATACTGGAGTTCGCACATAGGCTTGATAGCCTCAGCAGCCACCTTGAGGGCACCAATGAGATCCTGCTCAGAAACTTCCTTCATCTCACCTTCTACCATCATGATATTGTCCTTGGTAGCACCAACCATGATATCCATGTCAGCCTCTTCCATCTGCTGGAATGTAGGATTTACAACATACTCACCATTGATACGAGCTACACGAACCTCAGAGATATAGTACTCGAAAGGAATATCTGAACAAGCCATGGCAGCTGAAGCAGCGAAACCTGCGAGGGCATCTGGCTGGTCAACACCATCGGCTGAGAGCAACATTACCTGTACGTAAACTTCTGCATGGTAGTTAGAAGGGAAAAGTGGACGCAAAGCACGGTCCACAAGACGAGAGGTAAGGATTTCCTCATCGCTGGCTTTGCCTTCGCGCTTGGTGAAACCACCAGGGAAACGACCTGCAGCACTGTACTGCTCACGATAATCTACTTGCAAAGGCATAAAATCTGTACCCGGAACTGCATCCTTTGCTGCACAAACAGTTGCGAGAAGCACTGTGTTACCCATGCGGAGAACCGCAGCACCATCAGCCTGTTTTGCAACTTTTCCGGTCTCAATTGTGATGGTTCTTCCATCAGGCAACTGAACACTTTTTGTAATTACGTTCATCTAAATTAAAAAACTTATTGTTTTGTCTAACATCTAAAATATCTAAAACGCTGCAAAGATACCTCTTTAATTATTAATAAACAAATAAATCAGCAATTATTTTCCACTTTTTTTAATAATTTATCTATAGAAGGTGCATTATTCGCAATTTTATTACTATCTTTGCACTCGATAATTTTGCAAAATAATAAAATTCATGAAGATAACTAGACTCTTTTCAGTGGCAGCGATTATGGTAGCTGCACTGGCTTTGACTTCTTGTAACAACAAGAAATTCCACATCAACGGCAATATCACAGAGGCTCAGGACTCTATGCTCTATCTGGAGAACATCAGCCTGAACGGTCCTGTGAAAATCGACTCTGTGAAACTGGGCGAGGATGGTGCCTTTGCCTTCGACGAGGCTGCCATGGACTCTGTTACCCCAGAGTTCTACCGCTTACGTATCGCCAACCAAACCATCAACCTTTCCATTGATTCTACAGAAACCGTCAAGGTAAAGGCGACTTATCCGCAGATGAGCTTCAAATACGAAGTGGAAGGTTCTGAAAACTGCAACAAGATCAAGGAGTTGTCTCTTAAGCAGATGACTCTCCAGAGCAATATTAACGGGCTCGTGAAAGATCCTAACATCGGCAACGATTCTATCGAATCCATCGTAGGCCGCATGCTCCAGGCTTACAAACAGGACATCAAGACCAACTACATCTTCAAGGAGCCAATGAAGGCATACGCTTACTATGCGCTCTTCCAAACTGTACAGTTGGGCAATGTGAATACGCTTATCTTCAACCCTCGCAACAACAAAGACGACGTGAAGGTATTTGCTGCCGTAGCAACCAGTTGGGATACCTACTATCCTGGCGCTGAGCGTGGCAAGAACCTCCACAATATCGCCATTGAGGGAATGAAGGACATCCGCATCATCGAGAACCAGATGGCACAGCAGCAGATTGAGGCCAGCAAGGTGAGCGTAAACGGATGCATCGAACTTGCACTTCAGGACAACAAGGGACAGGTACGCCGCCTCTCCGACCTCAAGGGCAAGGTGGTACTGCTCGACTTCCATCTCTTCGCCAGCAAAGAGAGCACCAAGCGCATCATGATGTTGCGTGAACTCTACAACAAGTATCATGCAGCCGGACTAGAGATTTATCAGGTATCAGTAGACCCTGACGAGCACTTCTGGAAGACCTCTACCGCTGCCATCCCTTGGATTTGCGTACGCGATGAAGATGGCATTCAGGGCAAGAGTCTGACTCTCTACAATGTCCAGAGCATTCCTACCTTCTTCCTGATCGACCGCACCAACACCCTGCAGGCACGTGATGCACAGATTAAGGACATAGAGGCAGCCATCAAGAACCTTCTTTAAGATAACCAGGAGTTAGAAGTTTGGAGAGAACAGTTTCGGCTTTTCATCTTCCAGCTTCTAACTCTTATTCTTTAACGTCAGTTCTGTATCTGCTTTCATGATAACATAGATGGCAATATCAGAATACGAACTATACAAGGAACTTAAGAACAAAAAACGATAAACTTTTAAACCCTAAAAAATGAATAAGAAATTTTTAGCAATGGCAGCCTTGGGGCTTATCACAATAGGAGCGCAGGCTAAAGTAAAGTTGCCACACATCTTGGGTGACAACATGATTTTACAGCAAAACACAGAGGCTAGCCTCTGGGGATGGGACAAACCAGGAACCACCGTAGAGGTAACCACCTCATGGTCTGGGCAGAAATATTCTGCCAAGACCGGAAAGGATGGCAAATGGGCTATCAAAGTACAAACCCCGAAGGCGAGCTACACCCCACTCTCCATCACTTTCGATGATGGCGAAAAGACCACTCTCAACAATGTGCTGGCAGGAGAAGTATGGGTTTGTGCAGGTCAGAGCAACATGGAGATGCCTGTAAAAGGATTTGGCAACTGCCCTGTAGAAGGTTACAACAAGGCGGTGCTAGAAGCAAACCAGTACAAAGGCATACATTACGTAAAGATTCCTAGCGTAATGAGCAGTAAGCCGTTAGATGATGCCAACTGCGAATGGAAGGAGGTTAACCCGGAAACCGTAGGCGATGCATCTGCTACAGGATACTTCTTTGCACAGGTAGTAAACAAGACTCTTGATATTCCGGTAGGTCTGGTCATGGCAAACAAGGGTGGAAGCCGTGTAGAAAGCTGGCTCGACCGCGACTACCTGAAGAAGAACACCAAGGAAGAGCTCGACTCTGTAAAGATGACCAAGAACCCTAAGTTTAAGTGGGATTTCCTCTACCCTCTTCTCTGGGGTAACGGAACTTTCCACCCTATCCTCAACTATAGCGTAAAGGGTATTCTCTTCTATCAGGGATGTTCTAACGTGGGCGACCCGGACGGCCAGTATACCAAACGTCTTGCCGACCTCGTTGCCCAGTGGCGCAGAGACTTCAAGCAGGGCGAACTGCCATTCTATTTCGTACAGATTGCACCTTATCATAATGGCGACGTAAATGGCGATTGGGGACCTAAGCTCCGTGAACAGCAGTTCAATGCAGCCAAGGTGATTCCAAACAGCGGCATCGTCTGTACCGAAGACCTGGTTTACCCATACGAGGTTGAGCAGATTCATCCATGTCAGAAACAGCCTGTAGGCGAACGTCTTGCACTCCAGGCACTCAGCAAGACCTATGGCATGAAGGGACTCTTCAGCGAGAGCATGACCTTCAAGGAGATGAAGATTGTAGGTGATACAGTAAAGGTGCATTTCGACAACACCTACGGAGCCTACAACCGCTTTGAAGGTATCGAAGGTTTCGAAGTTGCAGGCGAAGATAAGGTATTCCATAAGGCTACAGCCAAGCACTTCTGGCAGGAAGGCAACGATCCTTGGAATGAGTGCGTCATCGTAACCAGTCCTGAGGTAAAGAAACCAGTAGCCCTTCGCTACGGTTTCCGCAACTTCCAGCTCGGCAATATGGCAAATGCAGGCAACCTGCCTCTCTTCCCATTCCGTACAGATAATTGGTAAATATCAGATAACCAGCGGCCGATCTTTGTTCAGCAGTCAAAGACCGGCCGCTTTTCGATTATAACATGATGATAAATTCTTTTCCATTATACATTAATCATAATATGAGTCACGTATTAGATAAGTTTCAGTTTTGCCCGGTTTGCGGCTCTAATCATTTCGAAATCAACAACATCAAGAGCAAGAAGTGTAAGGACTGCGGATTCTCTTATTACCTCAATCCAAGCAGTGCTACGGTAGCTCTCATACTCAACAGTAAGGAAGAGCTCCTGGCAGTAAGGCGCAAGAAAGACCCAGCCAAGGGAGCACTCGATTTGCCAGGCGGTTTCGTCGACATGGATGAAACAGGTGAAGAAGGTATAGCAAGAGAGGTAAAAGAGGAAACCGGACTGGATGCAACTGACGTTAAGTATCAGTTCAGCTACCCAAATCTCTACCTTTACTCAGGTTTCATGGTTCATACCCTCGATATGTTCTATGAAGTGAAGGTGAAAGACGACACTCATATAGAAGCAATGGACGATGCTGAAGAATCATTCTGGATACCATTGAGCAGACTCAATCCTGATGAGTTTGCATTCGATTCCATACGCAAGGGGCTCCATCGTTATTTGGAAACAAAATTGGGGTAAAAAGGGTTCAATACAGCCAAATATGGCTCCCAAACATTAAAAAAACCAAAAAAAACACCATATAATAAGGTATAAGCAAAAAGTTTACTTACTTTTGCCAACCGAAAAAATTGTGTATAAGCTTATGCAAGAGAATTTAGTAATCGTCGAGAGCCCTGCGAAGGCTAAAAAGATCGAAGAGTTTTTAGGTAAGGACTATAAGGTTATGTCTTCTTACGGTCATATCCGTGACCTGAAGAAGAAGGAACTTAGTATAAACGAGAAAACCATGGAACCTGATTATGAGATTCCAGAGGAAAAGAAAAAACTCGTTACAGAATTGAAAACGAATGCGAAGAAAGCCAAGAAAATCTGGTTAGCATCCGATGAGGACCGCGAGGGAGAAGCCATCAGCTGGCACCTTTGCGAAGTACTGGGATTGGATGAGGAGAAGACAAACCGTATTGTCTTCCACGAGATTACCAAACAGGCTATTCTTGACGCAATCAAGAACCCACGCCATCTGGACATGAACCTGGTGAATGCCCAGCAGGCACGTCGTGTACTCGACCGACTGGTAGGTTTCAAGCTTTCTCCTATCTTGTGGAGAAAGGTTAAGCCAGCCCTTTCTGCAGGTCGTGTACAGAGTGTTGCTGTCCGTCTGATAGTAGAACGTGAGCGTGAAATCCAGAAGTTCCAGAGTGTTCCATACTATCGCGTTACCGCTATTTTCGCCCTGATCAGCGACAGCGGCAATGCAACAGAGGTAAAGGCAGAACTGGACCAGCGTTTCAATACCCACGAAGAGGTTGAAGCTTTCCTTGAGAAGTGTAAAGACGCTAAGTTTATGGTTGAATCTGTAACCAAAAAGCCTTTAAAGCGTTCTCCTGCACCACCTTTTACTACTTCTACTCTGCAACAGGAGGCAGCACGCAAGCTTGGTTTCACCGTTGTACAGACCATGATGATAGCCCAGAAACTTTACGAAAGCGGACGCATCACTTACATGCGAACCGATAGCGTAAACCTCTCTACGCTCTGTTCCAACGCCAGCAAAGATGAGATTATCAGAGAATATGGCAAGGAATACAGCCAGACTCGTGCCTACCACACCAGTTCAAAGGGTGCACAGGAAGCGCACGAGGCTATCCGTCCTACATATATGAATGAACCAACCATCGAAGGAACCGCTCAGGAGAAGCGCCTTTACGAACTCATCTGGAAGCGTACCATCGCATCTCAGATGGCTGACGCACAACTCGAAAAGACAACTATCAACATCAATATCGGCAACACAAGCGAAAAGTTTGTTGCTACCGGCGAGGTTGTTTCATTCGATGGTTTCCTCAAGGTTTATCTCGAGTCAACCGACGATGAAGAGCATGCTGAGGATTCTTCCCACATTCTTCCAGCCCTGAAAGAAGGCGATGAATTGCAGCGCAGAGAAATCCTTGCTACAGAGAAGTATTCTCTGGCTCCTGCAAGATACACAGAGGCCAGTCTGGTGAAGAAACTGGAAGATCTCGGCATCGGCCGTCCATCTACCTATGCTCCAACTATCAGTACCATCCAGCAGCGTCAATACGTAGTAAAGGGTGACAAGACGGGTGAAGAGCGCACATTTACCATAGATTCTCTGAAGGGCATCAAGATAACCCAGAAGTTGAAGAAAGAGATGGCAGGCTCTGAAAAGGGCAAGCTTCTGCCTACTGATATCGGCATCGTAGTAAACGATTTCCTGATGGAGAACTTCCCGAACATCATGAACTACAACTTTACGGCAGACGTAGAGAAGAAGTTTGATGATATTGCAGAAGGAAAGACCGAGTGGACCAACTGGATGAAGGATTTCGACAAGGGCTTTGAGCCTGAAGTGAAGGAAGTCCTGGAAGCCCGCAACCAGCACAAAGCCGGCGAGCGCAATCTCGGAAATGATCCAAAGACCGGAAAGCCAGTATTCGTCAAGATTGGCCGTTTTGGACCAGTGGTACAGATTGGTTCTGCAGAAGACAAAGACAAGCCTCAGTTTGCCCAATTGCCATCAGACAAGAGCATCGAAACCATCACCCTGGAAGAGGCTTTGGAACTCTTCAAGCTACCAAGAGAACTCGGTGATTATGAAGGCATTACTGTAACAGTTGGCTCTGGCCGATACGGCCCTTACATCCTCCATAACCGCAAGTATGTTTCTATTCCAAAGGAGGATGATCCGCTGACCATCACACTGGATAGAGCCATCGAACTGATCAAGGAAAAGCGCGAAGCCGAAGAGAAGCGCCATCTCAAAGTTTTCGATGAGGACGATAAGATGGAAATTCTCAATGGCAAGTATGGTCCATACATTGCTTACGACGGCAAGAATTACCGCATTCCAAAGGCAAAACATGAGAGTGCAGAGGAGCTTACATACGAGGAGTGTATGGAAATTATCAAAGCTGCTCCAGAACCAAAGGCTAGAGGCAGAAAGAAATCATAAACATGCCTCATTGACATAGAAACAGAAGAAAATGAAGTCAATCATCATCATAGGATACATGGGCGCCGGCAAGACAACGGTCGGCAAAGCCCTCGCCAAAGACCTTGGCGTTATGTTCTACGATCTCGACTGGTATATCGAGAGCCGAATGCGCAAAACCGTTAAACAGATCTTCGATGAAGTTGGAGAAGAGGGATTTCGCAAGATAGAGCACAATATGCTACACGAAGTGGCAGAGTTTGAAAATGTAGTGGTAAGTTGCGGAGGAGGAACACCATGTTTCTTCGACAATATGGACTACATGAACCAACTTGGCGAAACGTTTTACCTGAAGGCATCTCCAGAGACCCTTCACGCTCATCTGAAGATGGGCAAAGGCGTGCGCCCTCTGCTGCTCAACAAAACACCGGAAGAGGTAGACGAGTTTATCCATGAGCAGCTGAAACTTCGAGAGCCTTACTACGAGAAGGCAAAACACATCATCGATATCAACGTGATGGACAATTATGATAAAATCAACGCTATTGTTCAGCAGATCAGAGACCTGCTGAACATATAGCCGTATCTAATAAAGTAATATATAATAAAGGTAACAAACAAAACTGATTTCCAGCAAGCAAGATTAGAAAATGAAGAAATGGACTATTGAAGACTCGAAGGAGCTCTACAACATCTGTGGTTGGGGTACTTCTTACTTTGGCATCAACGGCAAGGGTGATGTCTATGTAACTCCATGCAAGGACAACACGCAGATAGACCTGCGCGACATCATGGACGAGTTGGCATTACGCGACATCAACGCTCCCGTACTGCTCCGTTTCCCAGACATCCTCGACAACCGCATCGAGAAAACAGCCAGCTGTTTTCAAAAGGCAAAGGAAGAGTATGGATACAAGGGAGAAAACTTTGTCATCTATCCTATTAAGGTGAACCAGATGCAGCCGGTCGTTGAGGAGATTATCTCTCACGGCAAGAAGTTCAACCTCGGACTGGAGGCTGGCTCTAAGCCTGAACTCCACGCCGTCATCGCCGTACAGGCACAGAGCGACTCGCTCATCATCTGTAACGGCTACAAGGACGAGAGCTACATCGAACTTGCCTTGCTGGCTCAGAAGATGGGCAAGCGCATCTTTATCGTAGTAGAAAAGCTCAATGAGCTGGATATCATCGAAAAGGTAGCCAAAAAACTCAACGTAAAGCCAAACATCGGTATCCGCATCAAACTGGCTTCTTCAGGCTCAGGCAAATGGGCTGAAAGCGGCGGCGATGCATCTAAGTTCGGCTTGACCAGCGCAGAACTGCTCACAGCCCTCAAGAAGATAGACGAGATGGGGTTCCACGACTATCTGCGCCTTATCCACTTCCATATCGGAAGTCAGATTACCAAGATTCGCCGCATTCAGACTGCTCTCCGTGAGGCAGCCCAATTCTATATTAGCCTCCACAAGATGGGCTACAATGTAGATTTCGTAGATTGCGGTGGCGGACTCGGTGTAGATTACGACGGCACCCGCTCTTCAAGCAGCGAGAGTTCCGTAAACTACTCTATCCAGGAGTATGTGAACGACTGTGTCTATACATTCGTAGATGCAGCCAATAAGAACAATATCGAGCACCCTAACCTCATCACCGAGAGCGGCCGTTCGCTCTCTGCCCATCACTCAGTCTTGGTTATCGATGTCTTGGAGACAGCTTCCCTGCCAGAAATGCCAGAGGAGTTTGAGGCGAAGGAGACTGACCACCAGCTGGTGAAGGATCTTTATGAAATATGGGACAACCTGAATCCTCGCAACATGCTGGAAGACTGGCATGATGCCGAGCAGATTCGCGAAGAGGCATTGCAGCTTTTCTCTCACGGCATCGTAGATCTGAAGACCCGTGCAGAGATTGAGGCAATGTACTGGAGCGTGTGCCACGAGATCAACAATCTTGCCAAGCACATGAAGCATGTACCAGAAGAACTCAGAGGATTGGATAAGATTCTTGCCGACAAGTATTTCTGCAACTTCTCTCTGTTCCAGAGCCTGCCAGACAGTTGGGCTATCGACCAGCTCTTCCCTATCATGCCTATCCAGCGTCTGAACGAGCGTCCTACCCGCAACGCTACCTTGCAGGACATCACCTGCGACAGCGATGGAAAGATTGCCAACTTCGTCACCGACGGACATATCGGCAACGTTCTTCCTCTTCATCCATTGAAGAAGAACGAGCCATATTATCTCGGTGTATTCCTCGTTGGTGCCTATCAGGAGATTCTGGGCGACATGCACAATCTCTTCGGCGACACCAATGCTGCCCACATCTCTGTAAAGGACGGCAAATATAGCATCGACCAGATATTCGATGGCGAGACCGTAGAGGAGGTATTGGATTACGTACAGTACAATCCGAAGAAACTCGTCCGCCAGTTGGAGCAGTGGGTAACCAAGAGTGTGAAGGAAGGTAAGATTTCGCTCGATGAGGGCAAGGAATTCCTGGGCACCTATAGAAATGGTCTCTTCGGATACACATATCTTCAGTAAGAATTAACAGTTGATAGTTAATAGTTTACAGCAAGATTGCCCTATAAACTATTAACTATAAACTATAAACTATAAACTAAACTTAAAGATGGAAAAAGTAACAGTAGTAAAGGTAGGCGGTGCCATCGTTGAAGACAGCGAGCAGCTGGCACAGCTCTTGAAGGATTTCGCAGCCATTCCTGGCAAGAAAGTATTGGTACATGGCGGTGGCCGCCGTGCCACTAAGGTAGCCGCAGCCCTCGGCATCGAGAGCAAGATGGTGAACGGCCGCCGCATCACTGATGCAGACATGCTGGAAGTGGTAACAATGGTTTATGGCGGTCTGGTCAACAAGAACCTGGTTGCCAAGCTCCAGGCTAACGGTGTGAATGCTCTCGGTCTGACCGGTGCTGATATGGACGTAATCCACAGTCACAAGCGTCCGTTGAAGGACGGTATCGACTTCGGATTCGTGGGCGATGTAGAGCGTGCCAACGGCAAGATGCTCCAGACCCTTATTAATGAAGGTATTACTCTAGTGATGGCTCCATTGACCCATGACGGCAAGGGCAACATCCTCAACACCAATGCCGACACCATAGCCAGCGAGACTGCCAAGGCTCTGGCTCCTTACTACGATGTGACATTGATATATAGTTTTGAAAAGAAAGGCGTGCTCAGTAATCCTGAGGATGACGACAGCGTGATTCCAGTGATTACCCATGCCGATTTTGAGAGATATAAAGCAGATGGTACCGTGGCAGGCGGCATGATTCCTAAGTTGGAGAATGCGCTTGCAGCCATCGATGCTGGTGTGAAAGAGGTGATTATCACCCTTGCTACCGCCATCGACGGAAAGCACGGAACGGTGATTAAGTGAAGAACGAAGAGTGAAGAGTGAAGAATTCATCACCTTTTTTCTTAACAAGAGTTAAAAACAGAAATAAATTAAGATTGGTTGTAACTTTCTTATAGCATAGTCGTCATTAATTATAGAGGGATGAAAGAAATCAGTTTCCAGAACGATGTTTTGCCGCTGAAGAACAAACTCTTCAGGCTGGCCCTTCGCATTACTCTCAACCGGGAGGAAGCGGAAGACGTTGTGCAGGATACGCTGATTAAAGTCTGGAACGCCCGCGACAGATGGCTAGAGCTTGACTCCATCGAGGCATACAGCCTCACCATCGCTCGCAACCTCTCGCTCGACCGCATCAAGAAGATGGAAAATCAGAATGATTCGCTGGAAGAGCAGAATACAGAAAGGTTAGACGAAAACACTTCTACCCCCTCAGAAAGGATGATTCAGAAAGACAAACTGGACATCGTAAGGAATATTATCGACGAGTTGCCTGAAAAGCAGCGCAGCTGTCTGCAGCTTCGAGACATCGAAGGAAAGTCCTACAAGGAAATAGCAGACATCCTCTGCATCACGGAAGACCAAGTAAAGGTGAACATCTTCAGGGCTCGTCAAACAGTCAAACAAAGATTTCAACAATTCGACAGATATGGATTATAAGTACATCAACCAACTTTTGGATCGCTACTGGAAGGGCGAGACTTCTCTCGAAGAAGAGGAGATTCTCCGTGCATTCTTCAGCCAGGACGAGTTGCCTGCCGAGCTGAAGCCATACCAAGCGCTCTTCTCTTACGAGATGGGCGAGGCTAAGCAAGAGGCGCTGGGTGATGACTTCGACCAGAAGATGATGGCGATGATTGAAGATGAATATACCAAGAAGCCTAACAAGGCAAAGGTGATTTCTTTGACAGAGCGCCTGAAGCCTCTCTTCAAGGCTGCTGCCGTGGTAGCTATCATCCTGACATTGGGCAATGCTGCTCAGGTACCTTTCCAGAGCAATGACATTGATTCTGTTGAAAACGTAGGATACATCAAGAGTGGCAAGGGCGTGTCCGTAGCCATGGGAGATTCTGCTTCGGTTGATTCTATGCAACGCACAGGCATCGATCAGGTAAGCACTCCAACAACGTCTCCAACGTTATTAAAGTAGATTATTTCTATGCTTTCTCTATAAAAAATCATGTTTAGTAAAACAATTCTGAAGCTGTGAAGTTTCAATTCTCTCAAATTTTTCATAACATACTAACGTAATAGGGCTGCCAGGATGTACTGGCAGCCCTTACTTATTTTATATATTTTGCACGCAAGCGTATGATAAAGGATACACAAGTGGCTCAATTTATTGCTACTGCGAAGCTTCATTTAAGTCTCCTTCCGGTCATCATTGATGACTCTTACTTACCTCAATATAAGACACTTAACCTGTTTAAGAAGGAGCGTTTGAGAGGTTATTTTTCCAGATGGGGGTTAACAGAGTTAACAGTTAACAGTCCAGAATGTATACTTCCCCCCACTCACATATAATAATAAGTATATATATTTATATATAATATAAGGTATGGGAGAGGGGGAGGATGCAAAAAACAGCTGTTAACTGTTAACCTGTTAACCCTTTGCCCCTTTTGTTAACATAGTTTTCTTCTCCAGAACTCACCGTTTCTCGGTGCAGAAGTCATCGTTTTCTTTTTGGGAATACATCGCTTGCCGGATAGAAATCCTTGCCATTACTTGTTATTTTTTTCTGGCGAAATCAGCCATTTTTGTTTATTGCCAATAAATAAATCTGCGGTTTTTTATTTACTGGCAATAAACAAATCGAATATAAGTTCTATCATCAAAGCTCTTATTGCCCTCTACGATGCCCTTGGTGGCGATAAAGGAACGGATGTTCTGAGGGTCGTTGGCTATCTGCTCTGCCAATGCCGCCTCGCTCGCTGCCAAGGTTGGCTTCAGGAACGGATATCCATCGCTCGCCAATACAATCTCGGAGGAAGAAGATGGAATTGTATCTGATGCAGAAGCGGAGTCAGAGCAAGGGACTGAATCTGATGCTGGAACAGAATCCTGAACAGAACAAGAATCTGAAACAGAGACAACCTTCACTCCCTCCCGATAGATAGGAAATCCATCAATAACCGTATAGGTCTGGTTCTGCCCCGAAAGCATCGCCTTGATAAGCAATGGCTCTATCTGCTTTCTAGCCTCAGCAGGCGAAAGGCCCTGCTCTATCAGTTCTACCCTCTTTCTGGCAATCTCCTGCTCATAAGGCTTGCCGTTCTCATAAAGCTTGCCATCGATGATTGCCTGGCAATCGCCCACCATCCATACTTCATTCCTTGTCCGGCTATAAAGGATAGCCGAGGCGGTAAGCCGCTCTTCCGGATGCTCCTTCAACCGCTCTTCCACCCCAAGCTTTTCATACACCTTATTATATATATACGCCGTTACGCCCTGACAGAAATCATCTACCGAGGCATCCGCCTTCAGTTCCTCCCAGATATACTCCGAGATAAGCATCATGGCATATCTTCCGTTCTTCATATCAGGATTGAGATGCTTCGGCGTCTTGCTCGTACTGCCATCAATCACAGCGATGAAATCATCGGTAACTACCATTCCATCCTCACAAGCCTCAGGGCTCTTCTTTCCTATGATACTGCTTTCTATAATCTTCATAAAATCTACTTATCTATCCGGTTATATATCTGAAAAAAGGCTACCCATCCAGGTAACCTTTTTACTCGTTTATTTATCTCTTAAGCCTTCACCTTCTTTAATCTGATAACCAGCTGTATGAAGCTTGGAATCATGATGCAGAGAGAGAAGCCTATGGCATAATACATGGTTTTCTCATCGCCATGGAAGAGGTCGATGAGCTTGCCATCGCTCTGAGGCATGATATTGGACAGGACATACGCCATCGTATTATTCACCCAGTGGAGCAGGATGCCCGGAACAAGACTCTTGGTGCGATAATACATCCAACCCAGGAGTAAGCCCAGCAGGAGGGCATTGACAAACTGCGCTACGTTGGCGTGAACCAGACCGAAGATGGCAGCCGAAATCATGATGGCTACCCAATGGTTCTTCTTGCTCATAAGACCCAGCAGGGTGCGGAGAACGGCTCCACGGAACACAACCTCCTCAGCAAAAGGCGCCAGAATGCCGATAGCCACATAGCCCCAAGGCTCCTTCATGAGCGATGCGAATATCTGCTCGGTATTCTCGTCCATCTCGATGCCTATCTGCTCATATATGAACTCCAGAGGAATGATGGTTCCCAGGGCGAACAATGCCACCCAGAGAAGCGTTGCCCAAGGCTTGGAAAGCAGATAATCGCGGGTCAGCGGTGTCCACTTCGTCTTCAGGAAGATGACGAGGGTGATAACGTTGCTGAACGCTGAGGTAAGCGCCGTCAGGATAGGATTGCTGCCCGAACTGATAGCCAGGAGCGTTGCCTGGTAACCTTCGCCCTTAATGCCCGCCCAGATTCCTACGCCAGCATACATCACGATAATCTGTACTACTATAAATATAATCAGGTAGAGGACGATATCCGTCAAACCTCTCTTTAAATTAATCTTTGCCATTGCTTTTACTGTTTATAATTAATCGTTTATAGTTAATAGCATTCTCGCTATCATTCCGCTTCCTTTTCAAAGAGATCCAGCACGGTCTGCTCATCCTCTTTCAGCTGCGCCGCCAACTCCTCGGGACTGTCAAACTTCTGTTCGCCCCTTATTCGCTTCACGAAGCTTACGAGCAAGAGCTGGTCATAAATATCCCCGTCGAAATTGAAGATGTGCGTCTCTAGCGTCAGTTGTCTGCCATTGAAGGTTGGGCGATTGCCCACATTCATCATTCCCCGTTTCCATACCACCGTATTCTCCAGTCTTACCCTTACGGCATAGACACCAGGGGCAGGAATCAGCTGTCCGAAGTGAGAGATGTCGAGATTGGCTGTAGGGAAGCCGAGCTTTCTGCCTTCGTGATATCCATTCACCACCTTTCCGATGAGGGTATAAGGGAAACCGAGGCACCGGGCTGCCATCTCCACTTCTCCCTCTTTCAGGAAAGAGCGGATTACGGAAGAAGAGATGTTGATGCCATCTATCTGGAAGGCTTCGTTCCTGATTACCTCAATGCCCATCTCCTTGCCGTAGCGCACGTAATCTTCGAAAGTCTCCTCACGGTTGTGACCGAAGCGATGATCGTAGCCGATGAAGAGTTTTCTTACATTGAGATGGTCGTGGAGCACCTGCTGCATAAACTCTCTTGCCGACATGGCAGCCATCGCCTTGTCGAAATGCAGCACCACAGCATTATCCACTTCCGTCTTCGAAAGCAGCAGCAGCTTGGAGTCGAGCGTACTCAGCATCTCTGGCTGATAATCTGCCTGCAATACCTTGCGGGGATGCGCATCAAAGGTGATGACGGTAGATTGCAAGCCATCCTTTCGTGCCGTCTCTACGAGATGATGAATCAGGAACTGATGTCCCCGATGCACTCCGTCGAAGAAACCGATGGTTGCCACACAAAGCGGCAACTGCACGATATCGTTATAATGTATTGTATTCATAAGGACTGTCTTTAACATTCATATCAAAAGAAGAACTCCGATGGATTATCTTCTCTTTGCTATCATTCTCTTAAAAGTTCTCCACAGCTCGCCCGCCCAAAGTACAACGGAGGTTGAGCCGATGATGAGCAGCCACTCGTGGAGCGACAATGGTGTGGTGCGGAACATTTCGCCACCAAAGGTTACGATGATCCACTGACCCACCAATACCAGTACAAGCACCAGAATCATTCCCTTATCCTTCAGGAAATGGCGGAAGGCGGTGTGATGGCTCATCAGAGCCTTGGCATTGAAGAGGTTCCAGAACTGAATCATCACGAAGGTGGTGAAGAACATGGTCAGTTCATGAACATCTACTCCACCCTTGCCTCTGCGCTCGCAGTAAACCAGCAGGGCAAACATCACGAGGAAAAAGACGATGCCGCAGAACAGAATGCCGAAACCGATGCTCTTGTTGATGATGAAATCGGATGCCTTGCGTGGTTTATCCTTCATCACCTCGTGAGATGGAGGCAATGAGGCAAGTGCCAAGGCTGCGAAGGTATCCATGATAATGTTCACCCAGAGAATCTGGGTTACCGTCAACGGCATTTCAGTTCCGATAACTGAGCCGCCAAGCACCAGCAGGAGGGCTGCCACGTTTACTACCAACTGGAAGAAGAGGAAGCGCTGCAGGTTGCGATAGAGCGAACGTCCCCACATCACGGCGTTGGCGATAGACTTGAAGGAATCATCGAGCAGGGTCATATCCGAAGCCTCCTTAGCCACGGAAGTTCCCGAACCCAGCGACAAGCCCACGTGAGCATAGTGAAGCGCCGGAGCATCGTTGGTACCGTCGCCTGTTACGGCAACCACCTCGCCACGCTTCTGGAGCATCGCCACCAGTCGCTGCTTATCGGTAGGACGGGCACGGCTCATCACACGGATATCCTTTGCCCGTTCGTAAGCCTCTTCGTCAGAAAGTGCCTCCCACTGTTCGCCCGTAATCATCTGCTGGTCGAGCGAGGTCAGAGAGCCATCTGCTCCGATATTCTCAGGTTCATCTTCGAAGACACCTATCTGCTTGCCTATCTCCAAGGCGGTGGCAGCCGTATCACCCGTAACCACCTTCACCTCGATACCCGCATGGCGGCACTCCTGCACGGCAGCAGGAACATCCGGACGGATAGGATCGGCAATGGCTGCAATGGCCTGCAACTGAAGGTCGTTGGCATCGAGAAGTGCTACCACTTCGGCAGTAGAGGTTCTGGAAGTTCTCATGATAGAAGCTTCTATCTTCTTATAGGCGAACGCCAGGGTTCTCATAGCCTTATGCTGCCACTCATCGAGTTCTTCGACTGACTGTCTCTGCATTCTATCTTCGATGATGCATTTCTTCATCACGATTTCAGGCGCACCCTTTACGAAGAGATAGGTCTCGCCATCAACTTCTGCCAAGGTTGCCATCATCTTTCTCTCAGTAGAGAAAGGCAACTGCTTGAGCACGTTCACCTGCTTGCGGAGTTCTTCATAATCCTTGCCCTGGGCATCGAGCCAGAGCAGGAGAGCCGATTCGGTAGGATTTCCGATAGGTTTGCCATCATTCAACTCGGCTGTAGAATTGAGGGCAATGGCAGTATCAAGCAGCGCCTCATCGCCCAGCTTGAGTTCCAGGGCACTCACCTGCATTTTGTTCTGGGTAAGCGTACCGGTTTTATCGGTACAGATTACGGTAACCGCACCCATGGTTTCGCAGGCATGGAGCTTGCGCACCAGATTGTTCGACTTCAGCATTCTTCGCATGTTGAGCGCCAGAGAAAGGGTAATCGCCATCGGCAATCCCTCCGGCACCGCCATCACAATCAGGGTAACAGCCATCATGAAGTATTTCAGCACGATTTCTGCCATATAGAAATAATCCTTGCCACCCCATGCCGGATTGGTGAGGATATCGTGAATCAGGAAGATGAAGAAGGCTGCCACAGATACTACAGAGCCTACCTTGGAAATCATCTTAGCCAACTTGTCGAGCTGCATGTGAAGCGGTGTCTCTACCGAAGTCTGCTCGGTAGATTTCTTCGCCACCTTACCAATCTCGGTAGCATCGCCCACGGCAGTAACCACGAACTCACCCCTGCCATTCATCACCATGGTAGAACGGAGGATGATGTTGCGAGGATAGGCACCATCGCCACCGCCTTCCAGAGATTTCTCGGTAACGGGTTCGCCCGTAAGGGTAGATTCATTAATCTGCAGGTCGTTGCAGACGATGAGTTCTCCATCGGCAGGCACCTCGTCGCCCACTTCCACGAGCACTACATCTCCCACCACCACATCGTGGCGTGGAATCTCCATCACCTTACCATTGCGACGCACCTTAACCGGCTGCTCTTCGCTGAGCGCCGTAAGCAGATTAAACTTCTTGGCAGCATCGCGCTCAAAGTAGAAACCTACGGTTGTGGCAAGGAAAACAGCCACGAAGATACCGATGGTCTCCATGAAATTCTTTTCGATAAAAGCAAGGATGAGGGATACGAAAGCCGCCACAAGAAGTATCTGGATAATCGGGTCGCGATATTTATCCAAATACAGTTTCCATAATGAAGTACGTTGAGGAGGGGTGAGCACGTTTTTGCCATGCTGTTCCCTACTCTGTTTTACTTGTTCGTCGGTAAGACCGATTCTTTTGTTTTTGTCTATGTCCATTTCAGAATAGATATACTTTTCTTTTTTGTGTACGATTAATAAGTACATACGCACGTGTGCGCACATAATTTGGTGCAAAGATACGCTATTTTTCTGATTCTAAGAAAATTTTTAAGATTTTATTTGGTTATTTGCCCAAAATCTAGTATCTTTGCACTCGAATTTGATAAAAATTCAACGGACTTGTAGCTCAGTTGGTTAGAGCAACAGACTCATAATCTGGAGGTCCTAGGTTCAAGCCCTAGCTGGTCCACAAGGTTAAGCATCTGAATATTAGATACTTAACCTATTTTTGTTTCTAGACCTTTCTGGATTAAGAAATACAACCACCAGAGCTTTTCCTCTTTATTTGCTACATTGTTGACTGATTGTTGACTAATTAAATTAAACGTAACATGCTGACAATCAAAGCAGAAATTAAAAAAGGAGAGCTTAAAGCAAATGGTACTTACAATGTAAAGATACGCTTTACGCTCAATCGTAAGGTGAAGAGACTATCATCTAGTCTTTTCGTTTCTCCAAAGGACTTAACTAAATCTGGAGATTTCAAGAAAACAACCAAGATTTACAAGGAGATTGAGAACTTAGTACAAGGGTACAAGAACAAGTGTAATGAAATGCAGGTTGATTTAAACAGCTATTCCCTTGATGATATTTTCAAGCACCTAAAGTTTGAGGATATGAAAGACAAGGAGATTGACTTTATCGACTTTTCCAGAAAGTGGATAGCTAAGGCTACCATAAAAGGAGCAAACAATTACAAGACCGTTCTCAACTCACTCACTTCATTTATTGGACGTGACAGCCTCAACATTTCAGAAATCAATTTATCCTTTATCACAGGATACGCTGATTATATAAAGAAATGTAGAGAAGCTAAAATAGAGAAGTTGGAGAAAGCAGGGAAACGTGTTCCATCTAACAGAATGATGTCTTTATATTTAGGCAGTTTACGACACCTATTTAAGGAGGCACAGAAGGAATACAACAACTACGACAATGGTTTGATACTTATTCCATCATCCCCTTTCGACAATTTCAAGATTCCGAAACAGGAGGCAACCCGAAAGAGAGCACTTGATAAAGCCACCATCAAGAAGATTTATGCTCTTCCATATAGGAATACAAGCAAAGGCATCAAGGGGACATGCAGATACGACCTAGCTAAAGATTGCTTTATCTTATCCTTTGGGCTAATCGGCATGAACTCTGTTGACCTTTATAACGTAACAGATTACAAAGATGGTAAGCTGACATACTACAGAACCAAGACCAAAGCACGTAGAAATGACAAGGCGAAAATGGTGGTTGATGTTCCTCCAATGCTGAAACCATTGATTGAGAAGTACAGAGACAAATCTGGCAAACGAGTCTTCAACTTCTATCAATATTACGCAAACGACAAAGGCTTCAATAAGGCGATAAATCGAGGTTTGAAAGAAATTGGCTCAGAATTAGCTGTAGATGATTTGGAGTTTTACGCTGCAAGACATTCATGGGCTACCCTAGCTATTAACAAGGTTGGCATAGACAAATTCACAGTACATGCTGCACTCAACCACGTTGATGAGTCTATGAGAGTGACCGACATTTATATCGAGCGAGACTTTCAGAACGAGAATAAAGCCAATGCTAAGGTCGTAAAATACGTTTTTGGGGACTAAATTACAAAGACTTAATCAAAGTTACGAAAAAAAGAGAGCATAATGTGGAAAATATCTTTTTAAATTTTGCAAAGTCAAAAACAATTATTATCTTTGCAGCCCATTTCAATACTTCGATAGAGAAATCTATTTAAGTGGAGGGATGGACTGCTAAGTTTCAAACTAGCAAGAGTGTTCTTTGACTTATTGAGACAGGATTTATTAATTTACAATTGTTAAAAAAATGATTAATAAGTTTCATTTTTCGTTGGATAGCACGCCATCTATTCAACGATACGATAACGTAGGTGCTTATAACACTCTACGTGCGTTAATGAACCGTGGAGAAAATTTGACCATCAAATTTTTCACGAGTAAAGATAACAAGCCTTGTGCGTGGATAGAATCTCGCTATGTTGCAGGTTTTAAATATGAGCTTCAAGATAGCTCCTTGCACGGTTTAATCAACTATCTACAAAATGGCATTTTTGTGGATTTTGACATTAACCCCACAGCTACAGAGCCACTAGAAGCAAACTCAGATTTTCAAATGGAAATTTTCAAGATGTTCGTGAATGCAGGGAAGGCACTTCAATACGCTCCCCTATTCCGAACACAACCTAAATTTCTATCGGCAATGCTGCCACTCTCTAAAGGAAAAATCATATTTAGAGTAGAAAGAACAGATGATTTATTAAATTACTTGCGTGAAAAAAAACAAGTAATCATTTAGATTATTATCTAAACAAAGGCAACTTATTAAATTGCATGTCCTTAAAAGCACAAAAAATGAATATTGCAGAAATTGAAATTAAGAAAAAATCCAATGGTAAGATTCAATACCTTACAGAGGTTTTAAAGGAGATTCCGACAAATACAATATTATGTAAGACCTTAACAGGACTCGGAGCTACTTATGGTGAGATAAAAGCAAAACGTCACTCAATAATTATAGAGCCAAACAAGCCTGTAATCGTTGGTAAATACAATGACTCAAAACATAAAGGTGACAATTTATTTCCTGTGCATGAGGGAATTTATTCAGATGATATAGTTAATTACATTGAAAACACATTTGAATACAACAGCAAGCACACAGGAAAGAATAGCAATAAATATATTAAGATACTCACGACTCCAGAAAGTTTTCCAAAGGTCAAATCTGCATTTGAGGAAGTTGATTACGATATTAGGTTTAATTGCTTCCTATTATATGACGAATGTCACAAGCTAGTTAAAGATGCAGACTATCGGAATAGCATAAGTTTACCTATGGACTTTTTCTTCCAATGCCAATATAAGGCTATGGTTTCTGCAACACCAATCGAGATTAATGACCCTCGGTTTGAAGAGCAAGGTTTTCAGATTATTAAGATTAAGCCAACCTTTGATTATAAACGAGACATCAACCTGTGGGTAACAAACAATTTACTACAGTCTACAAAAGAGGTTTTAGCTAAGATAGAAGACAAAACATGTTTCCTCTTTTGCAACTCCACAGATACTATTTATGCGTTGATGAAACAGCTCAATCTTCTAGATAAATCTGCTGTTTTTTGCTCAGATAAAAGTGTAGATAAACTGAGGGGACTAAACTTTAAATCCGCTTATAGTACTTGGGACGAGAAGAATATGAAGCATTATAATTGGCTAACTTCTCGTTTTTACAATGCGGTAGATATAGAAATAAATGAGTGTCCTAACGTTCTGCTTCTTACAGATTGCTATATGGCTGAATATACGATGTTCGACCCTAACACTGACATTATCCAATGTGCAGGTAGATTTCGGAATGGCATATCAAGCCTACACCTAATTAGTAATATAAACAACCATTATCCTATATGGAATCGAGATGAATTGAATGGCTACATTAAATGTTTTAAAGAGACATATGATAATATAAACTTGCTCTATGAACAAAATAGAAAGTGCAAAATGAAGCAAGAAGCATATAAAGCCATATTAGATACTTTACCTTTCACTCAATTTCTAACTACAGATGGTTATATTAACTACTTTGCAATTGACAACTATATTGATAATGAATTTATCAAGGGGTACTATCAAAATTCAGTTAATCTCTATCGGGCTTTTAGCGACAATGAAGTTTTCTCTTTATCCTCCTATCATAACAACCATTATAAATTAGGAGATTACGAAAGATTACATAGAGAGAACAATGCTATTTCACTAAAAGCAAAGAGAAAGATACTAGTTAAGCAATTAGAAATACTTGGGGATTGCTCAACTGAATTAGATTTAAGTTTCAAAGAAGAATTACGACAGGTAGACAAGCTTATAGTGGAAGCTTACGACAAGCTCGGTAAAGCAAAAATAGAAGAGCTTAGATATAACAGCAAAAAGATAAAAAGGGAAATAATCCTTACGGACTATCATAACAAAGCTAGAGGTAACGAAGCCCAAAAATTATTAAACTTAGATTTTCAGATTGGTGCTTGGTACTCAGCAGAGAATATCAAGTCAAAATTAAAACAAATATGTAAGGATTTAGATATGAAACCATTAAAAGCTGTTACATCACATACTATTTTAGATTTCTTTGAAGCAAAGCCTCAGCAACGAGGCAAGAAACGAGGATATTTAATTATCCGCAAAAAATTTATTTAATGGCGACAAAAATTTCAGAATAAGCCTTTTATAGACCCTATTCAAAAAATGTCGCCAGACCTGTCTCAGTAACAAAGAACACTTAATCTTCATCATACGGGGATGCCATTCTATGGTGTCCCCTGTTTTTTTTATTTCATTAGGCATCATTTTCTTCTATATTTCATACTATGACCAGAACTTTATAGCAACAAACAAATCAAAATCTTATGCAGAAAAATATCAGAAATCTCTTGGATTTTTTCAGAATACACATATCATTGTCTAAGAAGATGGAACTAGTTTTCACTTTTTGGCATAAAATATTTAATAGTTATCTGATTAATCAAACTAAGCCGTGAGCCTCAACGCTTGCGGCTTTTTTCGTTTTTATACTATCCATAGACAAGAGAGCCCAGGACAAGATAACCCGATTCTCCTATTTTCCCCTATCCATTCCAAAACTATCCTACAGCACCAATTAACAGCCTCAACTTTTTCACCTGCATATTTAGTTAGGAAACATCATATCTCAAAAAATCAGAAGTCTAGAGAAAAGAGAGAAAGACTAAAAATAAGAGTTTTACACATTATTAAATATGCCCCCCTACTTTTCCATGTGTTCTACGAAAGACGGTGGACATATATACTTTAGTCCCCTCCTCACATTTAGAAAGAAAATAGATATAGAAAATAGTCATGTAATAGCAACTATATTTATTTTGAGATTATAAACAACATTATTCACTTCTAATTTATTGAGATTATGAACAATATTATTTTATTGCCACAGGCACAGAGAGTAAACAACATCGAGGATGCAGTTATCTTGGACGATTTCAAGGCTGAGAATCACTTTATTGAGGCTAATACCCAAGAGGTAACCTTCGAGCACTTGAAGAACGATTGCATCACGCCTGTTTTTGCTAAGGACAACGAGTTGACCATCAACCACGCTGACTTCATCGAGACCATTGAGGATGCAACCAGAACTTTCTTCCATGGTCAAAAGGTTGGAAATCCCAACATTAGAGTTTCCCACGTAATCAAGGGTAGAATACCAGAAGCAGTGAGAAAGCCTGCTAGCCAACTCTTGGATTCAGACAAGACCATCTACTATGAGCGTGCAGCATTCAGCATCGACATCCCTACAGTTTTCGAGACTATAATGGGTAACAAGTTGAATCTTTCCATCGTAGGAGTTAGAGCATACAATCAGATGAACTTATATTCAAAGAAATCTCCAGAGCTATTCCGTCTAGCAATAGGTTTCAAGAACCAAGTTTGCTGCAACATGTGCATCTTTACAGATGGTTACAAGGAGGATTTGAGAGTTACATCAACCTCAGAACTTTATCGTGCAACCTTGGAATTATTCAATAATTTCAATCCTGCAAGACAGCTTCACTTGCTTCACACGCTTGGCAACACCACAATGACGGAGCATCAATTTTGCCAGATTCTTGGTAAAATGAGACTCTATCAATGCTTACCAAATTATCATCAAAGAAATATTCCTAAGATACTGTTAACCGATACACAGATTAACAGCGTAGCCAAAGCATACATCAATGATGAGAACTTTAGTAGTTTTGGAAAGGACATCAACATGTGGAAGTTCTACAACCTGCTAACAGGAGCGAACAAGTCTAGCTATATTGATTCGTTCTTGGACAGAAGCCTCAACACCACCCAAATAGCTCTTGGCATCAACGCAGCTTTACATGGTGATGAAAAATATAGATGGTTTATCAATTAATATAAGACAGGACATCTATCAGCATAATGGTAGGTGTCCTTTAGTTACTAACTAATAAGCAAAAGACGCTTCATTGATATATGTAGCTATGAGAGAAACTAAGCTGAAATGTTAAATCTCAACATATATTAGAAGAAAGACAGACAAATCCTTGGTCAATCAAACAATTATTGCTAAATTTGCACCAATTCTACAAGGAGTAGAAGTACATATTTAGAATGAGCGTTTGAAGTTATCTTAACATAGAATCTGGACAATTCTAACGACATAGGTAACAGGTCAAGGTGCTCATGCTTTCATGTTGCATATATATACCCATATATATAACACATGGAGCATGGGCTATTGTCTGTTTATATGTCGCAAGCAGTCCAGAGCTTTATGTTAGTAAACATCAATAGTCCCCATGCTCCTTTCTTTATGTGTAGAAAGCAACTATCAATAAAAGCCTATCTAGTGGGGATATAAAGGCAACTTTATTATATTTATGTGGATTTGGGTTATCATAATTGCTATTGCCATCGGAGCTTTCATTGGTTATGCTAATTCTGGAAAATCAGAAGATGCCGTGGGTGGAGCTATGGCAGGTGGGTGCATGGCAGCAGGGTGCATTGGAAGAATTGCTATAGCAGCATTAGGAATCATATTGATTCTCTGGTTGTTTAATCTTTTATTTTCATAAAGAACATGAAAACGTTTTTTATCTCATTAGTAGTATCCATTCTAATATATATATTAGGTGGAATGATTGTGTGGAACTTAGTTTGCTCATTTGCTATTGATGTACCCAACTTGCCCATAACAACATTAGAAAAATATAGATTATTCACTTACTCTGGTTTAACAGGAGTAGTTATGTTAATTACACAAATAATCGAGGATGATTGCACGAAAAATCGTGAAGAAGCTATGACCTATTTCTATGTTGCATTAGGAATAAATCTAGCGATTGCGATTGGAGTGAATTATTGGAACACTGTATGGGATGCTGTACTTTTTATCCTAGGTTTAATTTATAATTTGGGAAATATTGGAATTATGACCATGACATTTTTCGCTTATAATGACAATGATATTGATTAAAATTTAAATAAGATGAAACGTTTGATATTTTTTATTACCCTATTATGGGGAGCAACTTCATTATTTGCACAAGATGACAATCTTATCTATAAGTTCAAAGGAGTTTCCTTTGAGCCTAGTAAAGATATGTTTATAACCCTAGCTCTTCAATCAAATGATTCAATAAAAGATGTCGCTTTCCTTTCTGACATTTTTGACAACAATCAAAAATATATAAGAGCAGGCTATGATGAAATGCTGTTTGAAAAGATTTTAGGGGCTTTAGCTGAAAGAGTTCAATTTCAACAAAAATCACTAGCTATGGGAACTAAATTAGTTACCCAAGCAATAAATCAAGGTGTAGCAACATATCAAAAAGCTAGAGCTGAAGAAAAAGCTATTGAAGCACAAAAGCAGGCTGAGCGAAAGGCTTTTATGGAAAAAGCTAAAGCTGAAAACCATCAAAAAGCAATAGAGTTTGAAAACATGACAAAAAATGGGTCTGTTAAAAGTACTTCTACACCAGATATATATAATCATAAGCCTATAAACATTTCGGATTTATATACAGCAGACGGCGATTATAATGCAGCCTTACAGATGGAAGCACAAATCCATGGCGAAGCTTATGCTAGACAAAAGGTAAAAGAACGAAGAAACAATGCTATCGCACAAAGTAAAAATAGTACTGACATAAATAAACCGATAGAATACGAAAAAGTTATCACTGCTGTCACAGAAAGCCGAACCCAACTATATATTAAAATTAAAGTTGGTTATATTATAGGTTACAGTAGAGGCTTAAACCAACTTGGCAAGCACGATTGGACTTTTGTTCCTAATGTCAGCTATACAAAAACATTCCAAAACCGAGAGTTCGCCTATACTGCAAACGTAGGTGGCACACGAATTTACTTTAATCTGTAACAATTATGAAGATACTTCTTATTCTCATCACAACTATTGTTTTTTCTTTGCCATCATTCGCAAAGGGAGAAATTGACTATGTTAAGTCAGCCAATAATGTAACACTAATTGGAAGCAATACAAACATAGGCAGCATTATAAACGCAGGTGCTATGAAAAGAGGCATGATAATCGCTATTGCCAATTCCAAGAAAGCTCCTTTAATCTATAGTTTAGAGCAATACACATCAAATAACAAACAGCAATATGCTTTAAAAGTTTGGGTAAGTCCAAATAAGAAAATGCCCTCTATACTTAATTCAAATGGTAAACTGCTATTGAAAACTACAAAAGGCAACAATATTGAACTTACTTCATGCTTTACAGAAGCAACCATTAATGAAGCATGGAATCTTTCATACACATCATCTATTTTTCCCATAAGTAAAAAACAACTTGAAGAACTTACAACAGGAGTTACAAAAGCACGAATAGAACTTCTCTGTTTAAATACAGAAAAGAATACTACAGAATACAGCTATAAGGATTATGAATATTCAAAAGATGAAATTGGCAAGAATCTAAAGAAATGGTCAGAAGCAATCGAAAAGGAATCAATATCCCCTACGATTACTCCAGAAGACAACTCGCCAAAAGATATACATGAGAATTTCTGATTCCATGTAACACTCCTATATATTGTTACAAGCCAACTTCTTCTTTTATGTGGAGGTTGGCTTTTTTGCTAATAATGCATAAATAGAAAAGATTTGGTTACCCAAACTGTTGTTAAACCAAAGAAAAGCATTATCTTTGCAGCCATACACCAACATATATCAATATGACAGAATACAAGAGACAAGGCATCACAACAGAACTTCGTGGAGCACTTCAAGAAGTGAAAGAGCATATCGAGGGTAAGAAGCTACTTCTATCCTTAGATAGTCTTCTTGAAGAATTATAAGAGAGATGGGGTTCTCTCTATAAAATGAATCCCAATATTATTTGCAAAGTACATAACTATTGTACCCAAGCAAAAAGGATGATTGTTGACTCATTGTTGACTAATTTCATTCTATCAGTGTTCATTAACAGGTTGACAAATAGCATAAAAAGACTTGTAGCTCAGTTGGTTACACCTTGCTAAATCCGCAGGAGTTAGTAAGGCTCGGCAACAGACTCATAATCTGGAGGTCCTAGGTTCAAGCCCTAGCTGGTCCACGCTTCTATTACAGCGACTTACGAGCAATCGTGGGCCGCTGTTTTTCTTTTTGCACAGAACTTATCCGGCAAGAAAAAGAGGGCAACTGGAGCTTTTGCAACCAAGTTGCAGAAACCTTTTCGTAATTTTGCAACCGAAATAGAAAAAGGAACTGAATGTTCCTGGTTATATAGAACTAAAAGTATTGCAAAATTATGGAAGAAATGAAACATTCTCACGAACATCATCATGAACATCATCATGACTGCTCATGCGGCACAGAAGGACATGAGCACCAGGGGTGCGGTTGCCACCACCATCATCACCATAAAGAAGGCGGTTTGAAATCCAAACTCTTTCTGATAGGAGCAACCATCATCCTCCTGATTATCGCTGTTTTCATCGAAAAGGAATACAGTCTGGCTACCTGGCAGTTACTCCTCGTCTATCTCATTCCTTATTTATTGATAGGACATGAGACGCTGGGCGAAGCTGCAGAAGGTATTGCCAAGGGCGATATGTTTAACGAAAACTTTCTGATGGCTATTGCAACCATCGGAGCACTTTGCATCGGATTCTTCCCAGGATCAGATACAGAATTCCCGGAGGCAGTCTTTGTGATGCTCTTCTTTCAGGTGGGCGAACTCTTCGAAGGATATGCGGAAGGAAAGAGCCGCGACAGTATTTCGCATCTGATGAATATCCGACCGGATGTAGCGAATGTTGAAAGAAACGGAAAAGTAGAGTCGGTTTCGCCGGAAGACGTCAAGATAGGAGAAACTATCGTAATCCGTCCGGGAGAGAAAGTTCCATTGGATGGTATTGTTGTTGAGGGAAGCTCAGCCTTGAATACCATTGCCCTGACAGGTGAGAGTATGCCACGGGATTTGAATGAAGGCGATACTATCATGTCCGGTTGCATCAACCTTTCAGGAGTAGTTCGTGTACGCACCACCAAGAGTTTTGGCGAAAGTACCGTATCCAAGATTATCTCTCTGGTAGAGAGTGCAGACAAGAACAAGTCGAAGAGCGAGGCTTTCATCACCCGTTTCGCCCGAGTCTATACTCCTATCGTTGTTTTCGCAGCCATTGCCCTGGCGGTTATTCCTCCATTCCTGGCAGCTACAGGAATCGTAGGTGCAGGAACCTTTGGCGAGAACTTCCCATTATGGCTCAACCGCGCCTTGATATTCCTGGTAGTTTCCTGTCCTTGCGCCCTGGTCATCAGCGTGCCCCTCACCTTCTTTGGCGGCATCGGCGGAGCATCCCGGAACGGTATTCTCATCAAGGGCAGCAACTATATGGATGCTTTAGCCAAGGTGGGAACCGTTGTGTTCGACAAAACCGGAACTCTGACCCACGGAGAGTTTGCCGTGGCAGCTGTTCATGCTGATGATTTCTGCCTAGAACATTCATCCCACGATGCAGATAATGTGCATATTGGCGAATATTCTGACAAGGAGAAGATTCTGCTGCATTTGGCGGCTCATGCCGAGCATTTCACCACTCATCCTATCGGCGCAGCCCTGCGTACTGCCTTTCCGCAAGAAGCAACAGATGGCTGCGAGGTGACCGATGTAGAGGAGATTGCAGGACAGGGTATCCGTGCAAAAGTGAACGGCAAGGTGGTTTGCGTGGGCAACAAGAAGATGATGGAAAGCATCGGTGCCCAATGGCACGACTGCAACCAGGTGGGAACCATCATCCACGTCGCCATTGATGGCAAGTATGCAGGACATATTGTGATCAACGACACCCTTAAGGGAGGAAGCGCCCATGCCATCAGAGAGCTGAAAGAACTTGGAGTAGAGAAAACGGTAATGCTGACGGGTGACCGCAGAGAAGTAGGAGAAGATGTTGCCCACAAATTGGGACTGGACGAGTGCCGTACCGAACTGCTGCCAACCGATAAGGTTTCGCATGTAGAACAACTGCTGAAGACAAAACCGGCAGGCAAGACACTCGCTTATGTAGGCGATGGCATCAACGATGCCCCTGTATTGAAGCGTGCCGATGTGGGCATTGCCATGGGTGGACTGGGTAGCGATGCAGCCATCGAAGCTGCCGATGTAGTACTGATGGATGATGACCCTAGAAAGATTGCCCTTGCCGTGAAGATAGCCAGGAGAACCATTCATATCGCTCACGAGAACGTGATATTTGCCATCGGAATAAAGGTTGCCGTACTGATTCTCGCCACCATTGGTCTCGGCACCATGTGGATGGCTGTCTTTGCCGATGTAGGTGTTACGGTACTGGCTGTATTGAACGCCATGAGAAGTTTGGGTAAAAATCGTCTTTTTTATCGTTAAATACCAAAATAAGTTGTATCTTTGCAACCGAATTTTAATATACAATACTGAATGGTTATGTATAAAAAAGACATTTTGACTATGAATAAGATTATCAAACTCATCTTCGTGCTCTGCTGCTTCTGCGGCATTGCACAGGCTCAGCCTCAACGTCCTAAGCTCGTTGTAGGCATCGTTATCGACCAGATGCGATGGGATTATCTCTATCGCTACTACGCCCGCTACGGCGAAGGCGGATTCAAGAGAATGCTCGGAGAAGGATTCAGCGTAGAAAACTGCAAGATTCCTTACATCCCTTCGGTTACAGCCATCGGCCACTCTTCTATCTGGACCGGTTCCGTTCCTTCCATCCACGGAATTGCAGGAAATAACTTCGTGAAGGATGGAAAGGTAGTGAATTGTACTGCCGACGATACCGTCAACCCTGTAGGTTCTGACAGCAAGGCTGGCAAGATGTCGCCTCGCAATCTGTGGGTAACCACCATCGGCGATGAACTCCGTCTGGCTACCAACAACCGCTCTAAGGTGATTGGTGTAGCCTTGAAAGACAGAGCATCCATCCTCCCTGCAGGCCATCACGCCAATGGCGCTTTCTGGTTTGATGACAAGTCGGGCAAGTTCATCACCAGTACTTTCTATATGGATAAGTTGCCTGAGTGGGTGAACAAGTTCAACAAGCAGAAACTCCCAAACAAGTATCTTTCACAGAAATGGGAGACGCTCTACCCTATCGATTCCTACAAGGAGAGCACCAGCGATGACAACAACTACGAGAATGGAATTGTTGAAGGCGAAAAGGCAGTATTGCCACTCGATCTGCCTACCTTATATAAAAAGCATGGTTATAAGATTCTCCGCAACACCCCATTCGGCTGCAACCTGACCTTCGATATTGCCAAGGCTGCCATCGCAGGCGAGAATTTGGGTAGAAACACAGATACTGATTTGCTGACCATCAGCTGCTCCAACACCGATTACATCGGTCATCAGGTGGGCGTGAACGCCATCGAAACAGAAGATTGCTATCTCAGATTAGATAAGGCATTGGCAGATTTCTTCGCTTATCTCGACCAGACCGTGGGCAAGGGAAATTATCTCACCTTCCTCACCGCCGACCATGGAGGCGTGAACAACGCTACCTTCCTGCAGGATCAACGAATCCCTGCCGGCATCTGGAACAAGAAGGGACTGGTAGATGAATTGAACAAGAGTCTGAAGACAAAGTTCAACACCAACAAGGACCTAGTAAAGACCATTATGAACTATCAGGTATTCTTCAACACAGATATCATCGAAGAACTCGGTTTGGATTACGCAGCCATCAAGCAGGCAGTGGTAGATAGATTGAAGAAAGACAAGGATGTGCACTATGCCTTCGACATGGAGAAGACCTCTATCGAGAGCATCCCTGAAGAGCTGAAGTTCCGCGCCATTAACGGTTATAACCGCGAGCGCAGCGGAGGTGTTCAGATTGTACTGAAACCAGGTCACTACGATTATTACAGCAGCAAGGGAACTACCCACGGAGCATGGAATCCATACGATATCCATATTCCTTGCCTGTTTATGGGTTGGGGCATCCAGCACGGCGAGAGTGCCCAGCCTCACTATATGACAGATATTGCCGCTACCGTTTGTGCGATGCTGCATATTCAGGCACCTAACGGCTGCATCGGCACACCGATATTCTAATAAAAAGCAAAAAGCCAGATAATAACAAAGGCTAGGTTCACGATTCTGGGAACCTAGCCTTTATTTTTTATTCAAAAGAAGATGTTCTTCTATTCCGAGAAGAACATCTCTTATTCTTCGTTCATAATCTTCATATATTCCTCGTAAGAAATATATCTGCCACCCATCGATTTGAGATGAGGAGTCTCCAACTGACAATCTATCATCTTGCCACCGTGCTCCTGCAAGTATCTGGCAAGGAAGATGAGGGCAATCTTAGAAGCTGACGGAACCCTGGAGAACATGCTTTCTCCTATAAAAACCTTGCCGATGGTGACACCATAAAGTCCACCCACCAGTTCATCGGTTTCATTATCCCATACCTCTACGCTCGCCGCAAAGCCCTGCTTATGGAGGGCAGTAAATGCCTGGATGATGTTCTCGCCCAGCCATGCGCCATCTTCCCAATACCGTCCGTTGGTCTTGCTGCATCCCCGTATCACACCATCGAAATCTTCGTTGATTCCTACGCTGTATCGGTTCTTTCTCATCAGGGTACACATGGAATGACTGATGTGGATTTCATCAGGAAAGATGACGAAACGCTTCATCGGACAGAACCAGAGTATTTCAGGCTGGTCACGGAAACTATACCAGGGAAAAATGCCATTGCTATAAGCCAGCAACAGGCGGTCGATACTCAAATCGCCACCAATCGCAAAGCATCCATCCTCATCGCCATAATGCGGATCGGGAAAGTAAATCTCGTCCGCAGTATCATCTATCTGTAATATCATACGCTTATCTTTTATCAAGAATATTCTTGACTAGACTTTCATTCTAATAATTAATCACCAGTTCCTTTCCGTCAAAGTCGACATGCGCCTTGCCACCCTTCTTGAGTTTGCCGAAGAGCAGCGCCTTCATCAGGATCGGTTTCAGGCGGTTACCGATGACACGGTCCATCTCGCGGGCACCATATTCCTTGGTAAAGCCCCATTTCAGCAACTGTTCACGCGCAGCATCGGTTAACGTTACGATAAGTCCCTTTGCTGCCAGTTTCGCATCGAGTTGACGAAGTTTCTTGGCCAGAATCAGCTCTGCCATGTGCTTATCCATATCGTTGAACACCACCATGTCGGAAAGTCGGTTGATAAACTCAGGCTTGAAAGTCTTCTTCACCTGTGCCAGCATCGCATCGCCACGACTTACGTTTCCATTGAAACCTACGCTAGCCCGTGAAGCATATTGCGCTCCGGCATTTGAGGTCATGATGAGAATCACGTTACGGAAATCAGCCTTCTGGCCCTTGTTATCAGTCAGACGGGCATAGTCCATTACCTGGAGCAGGATGTTGTAGATATCGCTATGCGCCTTCTCTATCTCGTCGAGCAGGAGTACACAGTTTGGCGTCTTGCGGATGGCATCGGTCAGAAGTCCTCCATCCTCATAACCCACGTATCCGGCTGGCGAACCGATGAGTTTTGCCACGGTATGCTTCTCGGTATATTCACTCATATCGAAGCGTACCAGTTCGATGCCGAGTTCCTTGGCCAACTGCCGTGCCACCTCGGTTTTTCCTACTCCGGTAGGTCCCACGAAGAGGAGCGAAGCCAATGGTTTGTCATCATCTGTCAATCCCGCCTTTTCCATCATCACAGCCTCAACCACCTTGTCTACAGCCTTGTCCTGACCGTAAATCTTGTCGAGTATGCGCTGGCGGAGCGTAGCCAAAGCATCGTTATTCTCATCTTTCATCGCAGCCGCATCAATCTTGCAGACTTTAATCAGAATCTGCTGGATGATAGCCTTGGTAACATAAGAGCGCTGGCGAGATTCTACCGGATGCACTTCCAGATAAGCACCCGCCTCATCCATCAGGTCGATGGCCTTGTCTGGCAGACAGCGGTTGCTGATATATTTGGCGCTGGCACGGACGGCATATTCCAGGGCGTCCTTGCGATAGGTTACATTGTGGAACTTGTTGTATTTATACTGCAAGCCCTCCAATATCTTGATAGCCTCCTCCTCGGTAGGTTCCTTGATGTCAATCTGCTGGAACCGGCGCACGATGCCCTTGCTCTGAGCCATGTAACGGTTATATTCCTCGTAGGTGGTAGAACCGATGAAACGGATATCACCTGCCTCCAGATATTGCTTCAGCATATTGGATGCATCAGGTCCGCCATCTGAGCCACGACCGGCACCTATCATATTATGAATCTCATCGATGTAGATAATGGTGTTGCCTTCCTTCACGGCTCCCTCCATCACCATCTTGATGCGTTTCTCGAAGTCGCCACGATATTGGGCACCGGCAAGCATCTGTCCCATATCCATGCCGTAGATGCGAGCCCCCTTGAGGCGTTCAGGAACCTGGTTTTCGTTGATGAGTTTGGCAAGACCATAGACCAGAGCTGTCTTGCCGACTCCGGCTTCTCCGATATGGAGCGGATTGTTCTTCTCGGCACGGCAGAGCACCTGGATGGTTCTGTCCAGTTCCTGTTCTCTTCCGATAAGCGGATTGTGCTCTTCTACCTTGTCAGAAATACAGGTAACCAGCTGATGCCAATCCTGTACAACCTGTCTTCTGCCTTCTTCCTCGTCGTCGTCATACTCGTTGGCATAATCGTCATCATCAAAGTCTGCTCCCATGCCCATGCCAGCCTCTCCAGTATCTTCTCCAATAGGATAATAACTGTCAACGCTCGCCAGGAACTCGCCCTGCCGGTCGCCCACATTCTTACACAGCAGGAAGGCGGCTTCTGAATTCTGCAAGCCAAACATCGCCTGCACAAAATGGGGTACATTCACCAGCTGTCTGTCGGCAGCAGCAGCCAGGGCGCACGCCGTTCCAAACATAGTTTTGAAGAGCGATGACGGCTCTGGCAGATACTTGATGGTTTCAGGCACACGCTCCTGCTTGGCGAGCCATCCCACCAAGTCTTCGTGCATCTTGAGGCTGTCTACGCCTTCTTCCTGCAGCGCCTGACAGAATGCATACTGCCTGAGCAACGCCAGCAGCATGTGCTCGGGCATCACGAACTCGTGGTCGAAGAACCGGGCTTGCTTCATGGCATCGTCCATCAGAACACTCATATATCGGGTCAATCCCATACTGTCCATTCTATTTTTTCCTTTCTTTTTCTTAGCATATATTGGGGATATTTCCCCGAAATCAACGCCTATTCCGGCATATAAGTGAGTTTAAGCGGAAACTTCTGCGTACGGGCTTTCTCCATCGCTTTCTCCACTTTACTCTTGGCGATGTCATAGCTGTAGGTGCCCACCACGGCTTTCTCTTCGTGATGAACCTTGAGCATGATTGCTTCAGCCTCAGCCTGCGACTTGAAGAAGATGGATTCGAGGATTTCTACCACGAAGTCCATCGGTGTGAAGTCGTCGTTGAACATCATTACCACGTAACGCCCCGGCTCCTTGAGCCTGGTTTTCTGGCGTTCACGAATTGCTGTTTGTTCTTGAGCCATATTTTAATTCTTACTTTTTATAAGCATTGGTAATCTCCACAACATAAACATCGTGGAATCCACCCTTGGCACCATACCACTGGAGCAGGTCCTTGTCAAGGAACTTCTCGGCGGTCATACTGTCCTTATAAAGTTTGCGGCATTCCAGGGTGAGTCGTGACTGATCGAAGGCGATGCTGCCGTTATCAGTTTCTACAGGAACCAGTCCTGTTTCCTTCACCTTATCCAAATCGCGTCCGCTCTTAGAGCCGCAGAAGTTATAAATCTTCCGAGCCTCCTCGCTGTTGCCGAGGAAAGAGAGAGTCATGAACTCATTCTCCTCGATGATGCCGTGGGTGAAACGCTCCGGACGGATAAAGACCACAGCCACCGGCTTGTTCCAAAGCCATCCCAAACAGCCCCAAGAGGCGGTCATCATATTGAAATGATCCTTGTTGCCGGCACATACCAGCATCCACTCCTTACCAATAGTCTCGAAGACGTTGTCATTCAGTTCTTTTACGTTGATCTTTTCCATCTTATCTGTTCCTTTCTTTTTAAGTTCTAATTACCATAAAATTGCGACAGCAGTATTCTGATTGCTGAATGCTGCCCATATCAACTGCAAAGATACAAGAATAATCTGAAAAAGCGAATGTTTCTTTAAGAAAATCGCATCACCCTATTGAGGATTATGCCTAATTAATACTTTTTTATGCCACAAGAAGGCTGAATTGAATACGATTTGTGAGGTAGGAAACCGACCTTGATTTACATTAACTTTGCATCAGCTGTTGAAAAAATTATTCACATTTTATTTTGTCAGTTGCCTAAAAGGCAGTACCTTTGCACCCCGAATGCCGAAAGCCGGGAAGGCGGAAGGCTTCCATTTTTTATTCATTTATAAACATTTAATTTAATGTACAAAACAATTTTCAACAAGCGCAACAGCTTGAAGTTCAACCGATTCTCTAACAAGAGCTACTCACTCTTCGCAGTTTTGGGACGAGAGGTACTTGTTGGTGCACTCAGCGTTGCTACCCTGAGCCATGCTAAGGCAGCAGGCGTAAGCACAGAGGGAGCCAAGGTTGATTCTACCCTCTACAAGGGCGGAAAGGCTTACGAGCTGGATGCGGTGAGCGTTACCGGATCTCGTGCGCCGATGACTGTAGAGCAGTCACCTAAGATTGTGTCTGTCATTACCCGCGACGATATTCATCGTGCGGCTGCGCAGACTATCAACGATGTATTGAAATTAGCTACCGGCGTGGATGTCCGTCAGCGTGGTGGCTTTGGTGTTCAGACGGATATCTCCATCAATGGTGGAACCTTCGACCAGATTACCATTCTCCTGAATGGTGTCAACATTTCCAATCCTCAGACTGGTCACAATGCTTCTGATTTTCCTGTAGCTCTTGCTGACATCGACCACATCGAAGTGCTCGAGGGGGCAGCATCGCGCTTATTCGGAACTTCAGCCTTCAATGGTGCCATCAACATCGTAACCAAGAAGGCTAAGAGTGAGTGGGTATCTGCAAGTGTAGAAGGCGGAAGCTTTGGAAGCTTCGGAGCACAGGGACGTGTGCAGACGGCTTTTGAAACGGGCAAGTGGACCCAGGCTTATTCTGTAAGCGGAGGCTACAAGCGCTCGGATGGCGGCACGGAGAACAGCGACTTCGAGAAGGGACAGGGCTACGGCAATCTCTCTTTCTCTTACGACCAGCGTTTCGACATCATCGCCCAGTTGGGTATTGCTAGCCAGAGCTATGGTGCCAATACTTTCTACAGCGCCAAATATAACAATCAATATGAGAAGACAGACCACGGTCTGGCTTCGCTCAATCTGAGTCTGCACAACCAGGAGAAGACCTGGGAGATTGCGCCTCAATTCTATTATAACAAATTCAAGGATCACTATCAGATGATTCGTGGAAAGGCTGGAGCTGCAGCAGGCGAGAACTATCACGACCTAGATGTTTATGGTGGTGGACTGAATGCCAACGTGGCTTGGGCTTTGGGTAAGACCGCAGTGGGTTTCGACATCAGCAAGGAGTGCATCTACTCTACTGCATTGGGCGAGGAACTCGCAGAGAAAGACTATAAGGATATCTCGGGTTCTGACCGTCAATATACCCGAAAGGGCGAGCGCACCAATACCAACATCATGCTGGAGCACAACTTCATCTTCGGCGGCTTCACCTTGTCGGCTGGTGTCTTGGCTAACAAGAATACAGGTCTTGACAACGACTTCCGTTTCTATCCTGGTGTAGATATGAGTTATCGTCCTAACGACAACTGGAAGTTCTACGCTTCCTGGAACAAGGCATTGAGAATGCCTACCTACACCGATTTATACATGAGTAATGCGGTGCAGCAGGGCGACATCAACCTAAACCCGGAGAAGAACTCAACCCTCAAGGTGGGAACTCAATATCGCCAGACTGGTTTTGCCGCAACCGTAAGCGGATTCTACGCACACGGCACCAACATGATTGACTGGGTTCAGACATCCGTGACCGAGCAGAAAGACAGCAAGTATCACGTGATGAACATCGGAAAGCTCAACAACATGGGCTACAACGTAGATGCTACTATCTACATGAGAGAGTTGGTACCAAACAGTTTCATCACCCGCATCAAGTTGGGTTATGCTTACATCTATCAGGATCATAAGACCGAGACAAACATTCTGAAATCACTCTATGCATTGGAGTATCTCAAGCACAAGGCTGTATTCGGTCTGGATCATCAGATCTGGAGCAAGCTTTCAGCTTCGTGGAGCGTAAGATGGCAGCAGAGAATGAATGGCTATCATCCATATACCAAGGTAGATTGCAAACTGATGTGGGACGAGAAGAAATACAATATCTTCGTGAAAGCCGACAACATCACTTGCCACCGCTACTACGACCTCACAGCTGTTAAGCAGCCAGGTTTGTGGATTATGGCAGGAGCCAGCGTAAATCTCGGCCAATAATATAATCTGACAATAATCATCCCAAAAGATGATAAATATCCGAAACACGATTCGGATATCAAATAAAAAAACGAGCTTTGATGGAGGTTTCTTCCTTCCGTCAAGGCTCGTTTCCTTTTATTCCGGCTATTTCCTTTTATTTCAGTTATTCCGGTTTCTGATATTTTCCGTTCACTTTTATCGGTTCGAGATGGATTCCCACATGGGTATCTGCACCGAAGTGCTGCTTCAGTTTTATTTCTATATGAGTAGCATGCTCATGCGCCTCATAAAGCGAAAGAGAACCCGGCATACGGACGTGCATTTCTATCGCAATCTTGTTTCCGATGCGACGGGTACGCAGGTTATGAATCTCTCCCACTCCCTCTTCTTCATTTGCAATCTTCAGGATTTCATCTTCCTCAGTTTCTGGAAGACTGGCATCCGTCAGTTCTTTTACAGACTGCATCACCAGTCCCCAGGCGGCCTTGATGATAAAGGCACTCACGATGATGGCTGCAAGCGGATCGAGCACCGCCCATTTTTCTCCCAGGATGATGGCGCCACCAATACCGAACATCGTTCCGATACTCGATAAAGCATCGCTGCGATGATGCCAGGCATTCGCCACTACAGCCTCGGAATGATATTTCTTTCCGGCTTTAACCGTAAACTGATAAGCCCACTCCTTCATCACGATACTTACAATAGCAGCAATCAAGGCTACAACGCCCGGCTGCTGCAATGTCTCGCCGCAGATGGCACGATAAGTCTTGGTTACGCCAGAATAACAGATCATCACACCCACCACGAAGAGCGAAATACCGATGATGGCAGTGGCAAGCGTCTCGTATTTGCCATGACCATAATCATGGTCCTTATCCATCGGCTTATTGCCCAGTTTTACGAATACCAGTACCACCACATCGGTAGCGAAATCGGTAAGCGAATGGATGGCATCCGCTATCATAGCTGCCGAATGTCCGAGAATACCTGCAGCAAACTTCAGCACGAGCAGCACCACATTGATGATGCTTCCCGCTATCGTCACCTTATATACTTCCTTTACTCTATCCGCATCAGCGGAATGATTCTTTTTCGTTTCTGTGGGCATCTCTTGCTCGTTATATATTCTCTCATTCTTGTCCATACTATAAAATATAACAGAAGTCCTTTGCTTCCTTAATAATGTTTTTGTATAACCAAATTCCTGTCTTTCATGAATTGAGCGGCAAAAGTACATCTTTTTTCTGAAATCGGATAAAAAGAGAGATTAAAAAAGTATAACGAATAGGGAATAATGTGATAGCGAAGAGAGAAAAGCATGGAATTTTGTGATAAAACGCCTTAAAACAATAGGAATTTTGTGATTTTCAGTCCGAATTCCTTTGGAATTTTGTGATAAAGTTGTATCTTTGCACTCGAATAAGAACTATAAACATATTGATTATGAAGCTTTTGCGCAGAAAGATTGATAATTATCTCAAGGAATGGAAAAGCGATAAGGAGAGAATGCCCCTCATCGTGAAGGGAGCCCGACAAGTAGGAAAGACCGCTTCCATCCTACAATTCGCCCATGACAACTATCAAAATGTGGTTGCCATCAACTTCGTATTGCAACAAAAATACAAGGCAATCTTCGAAGAAGGTTACGAGGTAGACAGCATTATCCGGAACCTCACCCTCATCAATCCTTCTCTCAAGATAGAAGCAGGTAACACACTCATCTTCTTCGACGAGATGCAGGATTGTCCTGCCTGCGCCACCAGTCTGAAAGCCTTCAAGATAGATGGCAGGTACGATGTTATCTGCTCTGGTTCGCTTATGGGTATCAATTATCGCGAGATAGAATCGAACAGCGTGGGATATAAGGAAGACTACACGATGCACTCAATGGATTTCGAGGAATTCCTATGGGCAAAAGGTTATGATTCTGCCTTTATAGAACGCCTTTACGAAAAGATGGTCTCCATCACACCACTTTCTAATATGGAAATGGATATTTTAGAGAGGCTATTCCGTGAATACATGACCATCGGAGGAATGCCTGCCGTAGTCAATATGTTCGTGAGCAACGGAAACTTCAGCGGCACGCTCAAGATACAGCGCCAGCTTCTTCTTGACTATGAGGAAGACATTACGAAATATGCGCAAGGACTCGACAAAGGAAAAATCAAGAACGTGTACGACCATATTTCTGTCTTCCTGGGACAAGACAACAAGAAATTTCAGATAAGCAAGATTGCCCATGGAGCAAGAAACAGAGAATACGTTGGCACCATCGAATGGCTTCGTGATGCAGGTATCATCAACGTTTGCTATTGTCTCGCCCAAGTATCCTTACCTCTGAAAGGCAACTACGACCCGAAATCGTACAAACTCTATTATAAGGACACGGGCTTGCTGGTTGCCTCGCTAGATGAGGAATCGCAAGAAGACATCAGAGTGAACAAGAACTATGGTACCTACAAGGGCGCCATCTACGAAAACATCGTTGGAGACATACTGGTAAAGCAAGGCTATAATCTTTACTTCTATCGCAACGAGAAATCTACCCTAGAGATGGATTTCTTCATTCGTGATGCCCAGTCGCTCATCCCCGTTGAAGTAAAAGCCACGGATAATGCCACCAAGTCGCTCGCCAAGCTAACAGCACAAGATGGTAAATATCCCGACATCAGATACGGCATCAAGTTCTGCAATAAGAACATCGGTTTCAATGGTAAGTTTTACACCTTCCCCTACTTCCTCACCTTCCTACTCAAACGATTTGTGAGAAGAGAAAGATAGAAATGCAGAAAAATCCCTCAGAGAGGGATGATTCTGTATTTACCATTATAAGTTAACGAACTTAAAATATCAATCCGTAACCGTTAATTCTACGAAAGAAAACTGCGGAAATCCGCAAAAATCTTTCCTGTTATGATTGTAAATATAGAGACTAATATCTACCTTTGCTACGTATAGACGATAGTTTTATAAAGTATGTGATAACAGGCGACCTCATCAAGAAATACCAAAACGATGACGGCATCGTATTTATGGACGTATTTGATTTCTTGTTGGATAAAGATTCTATATGAAAACTTAAATAAAATAAAAAGGAAGGTGTGTCATAAGTTAATGACACACCCTCTTTTCTAAATATCAGTCTAATTGCTTAAACTCAAAATCTGCTTTGCTGCAACAACTCTTCTTATAGTCGAATTGGTACATACGCATATACTGCTCTTGAATCTCTTTCGCTCCATTATAAAATGGATCGCAAGTATATGATTTAGTTGTCACTGTTATCTCCATTTCAGGAGTCAACACTTGTCCATTTGTTCTCTTGATACGCTTAGGGCGTACAGCAAAAACTCTTCCCATAATCTTAACTTTTTAAATTGTTTGACTTATTTTTTTTAGAAATTTTTCTTATCCATTCGTTTAATTCCTTACCAACCATTTCTGGCTCTAAAGAATTTATTGTTGCCAATGTCACATAACAATCCGCTTTATCAATCTTATCGATTTTCTCAGGACATCCGATACGTTCCAATGTTTTCTTGAGCATTTCTACATTGTTGGCTCTATTACCTAACTGTACAATGGCCTTAGATTTATCATTCTCATCAGGCATGGTATCCATATATACCTTGCCCTCTTCGTCATTTTGGTACTCACAAGCTAAGGTTGACCAATACCACGTAAAGAGATTCCAATCCTTATGCTCGCCAACTGCATTCATCCATTGTATAGTACAATGCTCCTTTTGGAGAACTCCCATCAGATAATCTACTCTCTTGATAATATATTGCTGAAGTTCAGGAGAAGATTTGAATCTACTGATAAAGCTACCTCTTGGCACATCCATTGCCAAAGGAGGATACTCCCACCAAAATTCACGTTGTCTTCTTCCACCATTATCCCATTTCAAGCACTTCGAGAAGTTCCAATCCCCTTCATAACGAGCCTGAATATAATAATGATTATCATAGAATCCCATGTCTATCATACCTGGATTTCCATCATTACGAGTAATCTGTAATGGGCAATCCTCGCTTTCCATCGATTTAACTATCCAGCCAGCATCCTGCCACTTTTTAACCGCTTGTTCCCATGTTTCAAGAGGCTCCACTTCATCAGAATCAGCCGTTTCTTTATATGCTTCCTTGAAGTTCTTTATTGTCTTGTCCTTGATTTCTGAGCTAAACAACATCTTGTTTAAATCATCATCGTTCTTCTCTGCATCTTTTTCTTTATCTACGCCGTAAAGGTCTATTCTCAAAGCTTCCACTACACTCAACAAACTTTCCAAGAGTGGGATGTTTCCTTGGCTTTTCTGCTTTTCCTTTTCGTTAGACGGACAGAAAGAGGATATTACATTTCGAACAGCTGCGCTTACCAAGTTCAAGCTCTTGGGTTTACAATGCATTGCGACCAAAGATGTCTGGAACTCAAGCTGGAGTTTTTCCTCTTCTGTCAATTTTCTGTCTTTAACAACATCATAAAGAGTAGAGAGAAAGTTTTGATAAATCTTCAGCTTTTCCTCAAAAACCTTGGAATTACGCTTTGCTGTCTGCTCCTTCTTGGATTGTCCATCGAGCAAGACAACTGTGATGGTTGCAGTGATTACCACACCAAGTATTGCTGCCATCAGACGTGCAGGAAAATCTTGATAGGTAAATACGATGATGGCACATATCATGACAAACACCATACATCCTACAATCTTCAATACATATTGATTTGACTTTTTCATATTTCGTTCTTGTTATTGTAATTGATTCCAAACATGATTAGCACCTTCACGACAAGCTCCCATTTGAGGCACATCATTTGTCTGAACTTGAATACCGCAATTTTGACACTGATAAGTGTGAGCGGAACCAACTTTGCATAAACGTACCCAACGATGGAACGTCCAAGTGGACATACTTCCAGTAAAAAAGTTAGCTTCACAGAGTCCACTTTCTGGTTTTGTTTCTGACTTCACCACCTTATAACAGTTCTGGCAGTTCCAGTAATAGGTTGGATGCAATTCTTCTATGACTTTTTGGTAGTAGGAGTCAATTTCCGGTGTACCAAAGGCTGTTACAGGATTCTCTACTCCAGAGACGTTTACAAAATTTGATTTGCTGGTGATTTTTCCATGAAAATCCATTCTTGCGTTATACGAACAGACTTCAAAAACTAAATCAGCAGGTAAACCTCCCGGCATACCGCTCAAATAATCGCGACATTGCCCTACATAATCCAAAGCAAAACCTCGCTCGTCCTCTCGAATATCTGCAGGGCTACCTGTATAAACTTCCATTTTTTTGTTCAAAAAAACAATGAGAGTTTGCTGTTCTGTAGGAATAAGCACATAGTCTCTTTTGTGAGCTTTCAATTCTGAGAATTTTACAATTTTCCCTTTAGGATAAAAAGTGTCATCGCTAACCATTATTTGTTTTTTTGCAGTATCTGCTTTTATAGTACAATCTGTACTATTATAACGTTCCATACTGAACTTACCATCATTAAAATCCACATTAGGAAAATACTGATATGTTTCCACTTTGCCCAATGGATACACCTGCAACGAGTCACCTAAAGTGTCAACAACGATTTTGTCTGCATCAATATAAACGATGTAGTGTTCTTTACCCACAGAATCATTGTACTGATTAAGGATGTACTTACCTTCCTTATTCAATTCAGCAATACGCTCATTAAACAAAGCGTTATAATCCTTTGCACATGATATGGTCAGTATCATGGAAAGGAACATTAGAAATGTTAGCCATTTATTTTTCATAACTTAATCTTGTATTATTTTAAACGAAATGTCACAGGGACAGAATAATACGCCCTTACTTCTGTTCCGTTGTTTACCAGGATTCCATTTGGGCATATTTTTTACTAATCGCAGAGCTCAATGGTCCAAATCTGTGTCAACAAATCAGCTTACCTCGGCGTTACTTATGCTTCCGTTTTTTCTACGACAAACTTTACAACTACCTTTCCAGGCTCCTCTCTTGTGCCTTTTCTGGATATTGTAGGTTATTCTTATATATGAGTTCAAAGCACTATGTCCGCCAGGGAAAGAAAGCATTTGTTCAACAGTATCAAAAACTTTATCGCCTCCTTATGAAGGTATCGATGGTTTTTCAGTATCTGCAGGCAAGCAAAAGGAGATGGCTGGCTCTGCACCAGATACTATGGAGTCTACTATTCCAAAGACTTATCGTCATACCAAAAGTGCCATTTACATTTTACATTAAGTCCTTTGCGTTTGGCAGGCTTGTATTTCAGTAATTTAAGACATCTTACTAATTCCTCTTTTGCAGCATTGTCCATAGGCGATTTTGTGAAATGTATATTAGTTACATTGCCATACTCGTCTATGACACATTTCAACTCAGTACCATTCAGCTTATAAAGGATATTTGGAACTTGACTTTTTGCCAATATGAAAGCCTCGTCGTTGGCGTAGCCTTCATAGTCGGTTTTTGGCACAATCTCACAATCCTCAATTTCTGCCGTCTGCTCCTTTATATATTTCACCCAATCTGTATCAAGTATCATGCCGTCCCATGGCACACTACCTCTATAAACAAATCCTTCCAGATTTGAGTTGTTGTTAGAAACCAGATTGTATATGGCGTCTATAATGTCTACGCTTTCGTATGCAATTTTATCGCCTGTAGTATTGTCTATACAGTAAGCTTCCTTGAAAGAACCATGACTATACGAGACATAAAAAACATCAACAGCATCACTTACATATTTCATCGTAATTTTCCAAAGACCGTCAGCATATCCGGAATCATCTGTCTGTCCAGTAAATGTAGCATCTCCGATATGCGACATTTGCGAATATCCACCTGCTTCTTTTGCATCAAAACTAACTAAATGTCCGGAGATTGCCCCTATCGCATTGCCGTTTTTTATGTTTGCCTTAAGTGACCGAATAACTTTTTGCTTGCCTGTCTTTGAGTTGTATTCTATTTGAGAGTAATCGTAGATGCCCTCAACACGTCCTTGGTTGTTATAATTTACTTTCAGTGAGGTTGTTCTTCCTTTACTTTTGGAAGTATAAGTCCACAATCCGACTTTATTGTCATTGTGGAATTTGCCTGTAGCTCTATCATAAGCTACGTTTGCCCTATGAGTACATTGCCAAGTAAAATTGCCTTCGAAAATGCGTGTGCCATCTTCTGCATTTTTATAGGTATAAGTTGCTTTAGGCACATCGAGTGCCATATAACGACTATCATTATAAGGTCCCGAATATGTTTTCAGTCTCTGAGCATTCATAGCCATGCACATACAGAAGAGCATGACTATACAAAATAAAAATCTTTTCATATCATTCACTTTTTAGTTCTTAAACAAATCTTGATATACCTTACCCCATTCTCCCCAAGAATAAGATCGAGATGGATGATGCTGACGAATCATAAGAGCCTTATCATCACCACCTATACTAAACCAGCGAGTATAAACCTTTTCTCCATTGGTAAGAGACATTTCTTCTCCATCCGTTTCCCCAAGACCACAAAGTCTATCGAAGAGACCATAGCCCCAAACAATGATAACATCAGGCTTCAACTCTTCAAGAACCTCCTTGAAGGCAGGAATAGAATCGTTAAATTGTTCATCGGTCTCTTTCACACCAGGAGCCTCAAGATTGAACTGAATGAAATTATAGAATGCTACTTGATTCCATACATATTCTCTATCATCAACTGAAATCTCTCGATTCAACAAAGCTTTGGTTTGGCTTGTGAAGCCTTTATAAAAAGCTCCATCTTCTCCACTCAAGAATCCGTCCATCATATCTATAGTAAAACTATGATGGCAAGGACAACCTGTACTATCAGCATCATAGTGGCTATGCCCTAATATCAAGACTTTCTTACCACTATTCAAGAATCCTTTCTCGTAATCCTTACCAACAAAAGGATAAGCATTTACATGTTTCATACGCTATTCTATTTTAAAGTTATTAAATGTCGGGGACAAAGATAGTTATTCTATTTGAAACCATCAAGTCCATAATGGTTCATAAGCGAAATTTCTTGATTTCGGCTTAACAAAAGTAGTAAAAAGCGTTCTGTTTCATTGGTATATTATCATTTTGCCAGGTGTTCCCGAGACTTGGCGGGTTAAGATTTCGGTTTCGGCAAAATAAAAAAGCGTGGGAACTTACCCGTCACTCGTCCCACGGATTGAGGCCTTCGCATTGCCCTGCATTGTAAATAAGACATCAAAGTTACAAAGACAAATATTTATTGATTATCAATCAGTTACGCTATATTTGCTTTATTTTACCCCAAGAAATTATTAACTAAAATTAACTTACAGACTGGTTTCTAGTAGTTTAACTGGTTTTCTAAGTTTGAAAACTCATAGTGGCATAAAGAACGGTGGCGTGGGGTTTCTGCGGCTTCATGCTTAAAATTTAACCCCATACCCCTATAAACGAAAAGAAGGCTACCACCGAAGTGATAACCCTCTCTATAACTATTTAAGCTAGTCTTTGTTCCTACAGCTTTTCTAGTTCTTTTCGCAACAATTCTTTAGCTTCCTTAGTCTTCAAATTTCTCAGCTTTGTATCTAAATCCTTACCTACATTAGCTACATTCTTCAATTCATCTTCCCAGTGCTTAACACCTCCAGCCTTCATTATATAATCTATGATGATAGACTCTTTATTAACCTTATCAGGGAACTGCTTAACTACAGCCCAAATCTTCTTAGCCCTATCTAAATCAGCCTTCTCATTTATAACATCCCAATCAGGTTTAGCCCAACTGAATTTATCTTCAAAAAGAAGGTACTTATTAATTGTTTTTGCTGATACTCCAAAGTCTGAAAGCTTCTTAGCAAACAGTACAATTTCATTATCTGGCTGTCTCAAAGCTAAACCAGAAATGTAGTCTGTGCCTTTCCACATCTGCCCAACAGAATTAATCTCTACCAGTACATCTTCTATTGTTTTATCACCTTCTAGATTCAACTCTTTCCAAACCAGCTTAGAAATATCAAACCCTTCTTCCTGCTCTTTTTTTAGCTCTTCTTTCAGTTGTAAAGCAGCTGTAAATCGGTGCTGTCCATCTAGTACTACTATGTAGCTAGCTCTATCGCCTTCTTCTACAGTAGTACCATCTACAGCATCTTTCAGCTTTCTGTCATTAAGTCTAGCATCATCAGCCTTTAAATAAACCATAGGCATCAGGTTCTTGCCAAACTCCTTCAAACTTACCTCCATCTTCTTCACATTGTTGGGGTTAATGTTTCGATTACCTTCCAAGAATGCTACCCCAAAACTTTTTCCATTAATATTAAACAGATTCATAACTAATTGTGCTGGCTATTCCTCCCTACATTGATTCATGCAAATCCACGGGCTACAGCATCTGTTAATGGTTTGCACTAGTCAAAGCTTTTATTTGACGGGTGCAAAGATATGGCAAATTCTAATACCTTCCAAAGATTTTAAGGCATTCAGTTGGGAACTAAAAACTGCTTATTTTTTGTTCCCTAAAGAAAATAACGTGTTTGGTGTGCTGGTACTACTACATTCTTATACCTCTTTATATAGCCCTTTAGCTTGTCATTCTTAACACCCTCATCATTATATTCTTCATAGAAGCTTTCATCATCCGATATACCTAGTACAAATATCATTCTGCTTATCAATAAGCCTTTATCAGTAGATATAGCACTACCCTTTGATGCATAGATAGCCTTATCTGCTACCTTATCCTTTAAGAATCCACTAAGAAACCTATTAAACCAAGCTACTTTATATATAACAGATTTATGTACTTCTGTCATGTTCAACAAATCAGCATCCAGCATCCTATTATCTGTTTGCAGGATTGCGTACAAAGCAGCTTTGATTATACCTAGCGTTAGCTGATTATCTATCTTTACAGACATCTTACCTAACTTTAGAGATAGAAGGGCATTGCTTTTAGTCCTTAAAGATTTATCATTCTTATCTGATTCTACTTTCTGTAGAAGGGCTACTAGCTGGCTTATTTCCTCTCTAGGACTGATAGCATCATAACCATCAGCATAGCCTTCTACTATATCCTTTATAAACAGACAAAGATACCAGAACTTTTCAGCATCCAAGTGAAAAGCCTTTAATGTGTCTTGTACTTCTTTTGAATCCAGATACTTCTGTTTTCGGCTCTGGTCAATCATTGTTAATCTGAAAGCAAACATCTTAGCCACATGCCCCTCGAAAGTATTAGCTACTTCTACAGCATATTCCAATTTAGGGCTATTAGCTGTGTCTTGCACTTGATTGCTAATTTTAGACAACTTACTGCTAATTTCAGACATCTTACTGCTAATTTCATTAATTAGTGCTAATTCTTTATCTATCATATCTTATTAATTAGTTAATAATGTAACCATAATAACGAAAAAAGCTAGTACCTTATTGTAAGATACCAGCCTATTGTTATTCCTCAACTTCATTGAGTTCTTTTGCTCTATTTGGATTCTTTAGTTTATGATGATATAGTATCATTTTCTTTAGAAAGTCCTTTATTGAATCTTCTACAAACCCAGTTGCAAAAATCAATTTTGTAAAGTTATTGACAAAGGCACTTAGTAAAAGCACTCCAGCAATAGCAGATAAAGCTACATATACCCACATCACGTCATTGTTAAAGCACTGGAAATGGCATAGCCCTAAAAGATGTAGTATGCTACATACAAATGGAGCTAAACAAATTAGGGCTATTAGTAACGATATTAATAATAGCCAAAAGCAAAAAGAATAAAAATCATCTTCATCTATAACCATAATTATAAGTTTTTAAAATTTTTCGCCAAAGATAATAAAAAAGGCTGATACCTCCAAAGATACCAGCCCTTTATTAACTCTAATTAATTATTCATCTTTCTATCTACTACATCTTCTATCAACTCCCTCACCTTATTCATAGTTTCACCATGCGCTTCTATTAGCTAGTTCTTAAAGTACACTGATACCCCAAAGATTGCACCTCCAGCTGTAAAAGCCTATGCAATATAGATAAGTGTTCCACTAGCTATAGTATGGATGGATAAGAAGCTAAGGAATGCTAGAAGAATACCACTAGCTATCATTACCATAGCTGTAGTATATTGTGCCTTATCCTTAAAGCCTAGTTGTTTCCAGTTTTCTTTCATCAGCTTACACCATTATTTGTTATCGTAAAAGTCTAACTATATTCTCTATCAGAATCAGAAGAAGTATTTTCTGCTTTGTTCAAATAGATTCTAACATATCTCTTTAATCCATTGCCTAATTTCAACGTTACAGTAACTGGTGAATCTAGTGTACTTTCTATGTGGTTCTAACTATAAGTAGGTGTGGTATTAGTAGAACTGTATGCGATTCCACTTCCATACACATCATAGCCAGCAGTATAGCTATAAGTAACATCTATAGTTTTTGCAGTAGCATCATAGTTAGATGTAGTTATACTGAATGATGTAGGCTAAATAGGTGGTGCTACATAAGTATTAACTAAGCCATGGTTTTCTAATCTGGTTATAATCTCATTAACAGCTTTCTGCAAAGAAAGAATGTCTGTAGCTTTGGTATTACTAAAATGGGCTATGCTTTCATAGTCTGACGTTCTTCTACTAATTATGTTTCTAAGACTATTCTTCTAACCAAATGATAGCATGAAATCAGATGCTACTGAACCAGAAGAATCTTTAGTGTTATAGGCATTGATACCACCCAGCAGATAATTATCAGAATCCTTAATAGCTAATCCCATAGTACCAGCTATTAGCCTACTCTTAGTCTTCAAAAATCTCATGGTTAGCAAATCATCATCAGAAGAACTTATTACACTACCACTTTGATCTAACGTTTCCTTTGTCTAGTTACCCATGATGGTAACTACAGAAGCATCTGACTGTATCTTTTCACTTCCCTTATACTAGTTATTTATAGCTACCCTACTACCAAAGCTATAATTATTAACTGTAGCTGGAATATAATTAACTATAGGAATGTTAGATGTACTTTCTATAAAATCACCACATCCCCAATTATCTGGATTTCCATCTAATCTATCTGTATTTGTTCTGTCCTTTATCACATCTAGCCTATATGGTGAATAGTTAAAGGTACTCCAATCTATAGCCCCACTAGGCTACTTATCCCTATAACCCACAAAATTCTACTAACCTACAGTTTCAGTATAAACCCTGAGTAATATTAAAGAATGCCGCCATTCCCAGTAAGTTGTACGCTCACCAGTCTTCTTTGTAGCATTTAAAGGGAAAAGGGCTTCAAAGTCTTCCATGGTTATAGGAATTGTCTAGCCATCCACAACTCTAGTCCATCCACCATTTCCATCTCTATCAGATAGTGTTTTCCCTGCTGTATCATATCCATTAGGGTTAGCTACTATTCCTGGGTCTAGAAAGTCCAGATTACTGCATCTAATACTGTTTGTTGCCTTCAAATCTTCCAAAGACTGATTAGATACCAGACTAACATCAGATTCTACAATCTCATATTGCTTACCTACTAGATAGGTTTGAACCAGCCAAGTTCTACAGTTAGAATCAGTTTCATCATACTTACCCTAGGTTATACTGCATTTACCAGCAGAATTTCTAAATGGTGTTGTTCTGATTCTCTACATAGATTTCAGGTAGCAGTTTTCTGCTATCACTCCTTTGCTTCTAACTATGTGGATATGTCTAGAAGTATTTGAATAATCAGGTATATCTAATTCACTATCATCAGATGTAAGTATAGCACCCCTAAAGGCAAAAGCATAGCAGTTATATAATCCTATACTGTTGCTATCCGTCACAAAATAGGAGTTTCCTCGATATAATATATCTATATCTATTTCACCATCTTCTTCATCTAAAGATAACGTATTAGTATATCTACTGGCTTCTGCTCCACATCCCTATAAGGTAACAGAATTACAGTTATCCAACTTATAACCTACTCCACATCCATCAGCAGCACAAGCCTACAAAGATGAATAGCTAGTGCCCTTCAAGTTATAGCCAGCATTTAAGCAGCTATTACAGTAGCATGAAGTAAAGTTCACAGAAGTAACACCAAGAATCTTAAAACCACTTTCTGCTACTCTCCATGCTCCTACATTCTTAAATGAGTTCTGAACTGCTCTATAGGCTTCATAAGCATTACCGCCAATATCTCTTAACCATACATCAGATAAAGATACATTCAAAACAGAAGAATCATAGCTAGACAAACTACCAGTTAAGGATGAAGGTGAATAGTTAAAATTGATAGCATCATCTTTACCTCTATCAGATGAATTTGTCGTAATACATATATTACTTATGCTAATATCTCTTACACCAGTAAAAGCTGTTCCGTTTGGATTTACCTTATACGTTTCAGGATAAGTAAGATTAGGCTACTGGGATGATTTTATTAAACCTCTAGAATAGTTCTCACGACCAGTTAAGCCTACCCATCTACCCTAAGACTATATCTTAGTTCTTTCTTTATCCCATTGTTTCCATTCCTCACTATTATCATTAGGATAATATAAAGGATGGTTTTTATTCTTATCTCTATCTCCATCATAATATCCTACAGCACCATCACCTAAATAAAATCTGTTATGTCCATTCTTCAAATCCAAAGTAGGACAATTTTTAGCATCAGTAGCTGTATTATATTTCTTCTTATCTCTAGTTACATATCCCAAAGCCACAGTAGCCTTTTGATATGCCAATGTATCTTTTTCAAAGTAACTAGGCTTCTTCATAAATGGGGTTCTTATTATAGTGTTGTAGATTCCCTATCCTTCTATAACCGTACCATCATGGATATAAACAGCCCTAGTTACTAAAAACTCTCCACTACCAAATACTATTTTCTTGCCAGATGTATATGCTGCATCTAAAGCAGACTGGATTACTTCTGTCATATCCTAATCAGAAGTGGCAAAGATGTTAATAGTATCTTCTGTAATGGAAGTGCTAGTATTATTGATGCTAGACTAAGAGGAACTGCTCTTACTGGAAGAACCAGAAGAACCAGTATTCTTAGCTTTGGCAAATGATTGTATATTTATCATACTTCCTTTAGTTTTATATGTACTGTACTTTCTTTCAAATCTCTATCAATAGACTGAACAAAGAAGTTTCTATTTAATACCTTACTATGTAATATAGAATGGATGCTAATAGAAGGTGAATCATGCAAATCTGTTTCCATGATAAGTTTAGGTCTAGAATAAGAAAGATAGTACTGATTGATATAATGCTCCTCTGGTTTTGCCGTTTCCATTGTAGTAGCATTGTAGATACTTTCTAATGGTGTCTGGGAATCTGTTTCTATCACTGCATTCAGGTTTGCAGTGTTCTTTATTCCCTTCTTAGCACATTCAGAACTACTTAGCTAAGTAATAAACTTAAATTCTACATCATCTTTCTTATTAATAAATCTATCCGTTTCATTACTCATATATATCAAATCATTATCCTGCTTATTCTCATTCCCTCCCTAGTCTGAATATATTTTGCACTCAAAATTCTTTATAATGATGTTTTCTATATGAGATAAGACAAACTTAGTATTATTGTACCATTTAGTATGTCTCCAGAAAGAAGGATGTCTTCTAGTTATATCATTCCAAGTTAGATTAACTGGTCCTAATATTCTAAACACAACAGCACCAGATAAAGCATCAGATTTCTTAATCGGTATAGCAGTACCCTTAGCATCCAGATTCATAGTATAGCTAATGTTATTCTATATATCAAATTCATCACCTATAATCTTATCCCCTATCTTTGGGTCTATACCTAAAGAAAATGTGGTTTTCTTTTCACCATCTATAGTAGGTTCTTCCCCAATCTTTACCCATTGATAGGTAGAATTTCCATAGGTATCTATATTAGTTTCTACCAGTCTTTTATTACCTATAATAAGTTCACATTCAAGAATAGGTAGTTTCTTAAACATATCTGTAGAATCACCATTAGCAGTATAGTTATACTGTAGTTCATGGTTAGCTTTATCTGTTGTCCATGGATGAAGGCTTAAAGCATTAGATAAATAAGAAGAAGGTGTATCAGATGGCTTTTCCTATGTGTACCACCTTCTAGTATAATATCTACCATCCCCATTATTATCACTAGGTACTGTTCTATGCCAATAATCACCCCTATCATGCTTCTAAAGGATGGAAAAGATTTCTGTTTCCTTCTGTATAGGCATCAGGCACATTTCACCACTAAACACTAAATAGTTAGTAGTAATATCATCTGTTGGGGAAAAAACACCACCTGAGTTATTACCTATATATTCTATCATCCCACTTCTATCTTTTATTGTCTAATCAGAAGGAGAATGATTTGTTTCCGTATCATCCCCATTACCATTAATTGAGATATACAGATAAGTATTCATATCTATTTTTGATGTAGGGGAATTATCAGTAACATCATTCTACTTTTTTACACTACCCATTTTAAAGATGCAAGGAATAAGCTAGTTATCCTTTAAGTACTTTGGTAGCTTCCACTGATTTACATAAACCCCATTACTCAGTTCACAAAGACTAGTTATATATCCTTTAGGTGTTATAAAGTTCCAGTTTGTATTATACATAGCCTATAGATACCAGTCCACAATTTTACAAGCATCATAAGAAGTTGCCCTATCATGGATCATATCAAAGAAGGCATTATTAGCCCTCACACCTTCACCCTCTGATATATATTCAGTCATAAATTTCTGCTTACCATTATAAAGGGAACTTAGATTTTCTGAATCCATAGGACTTTCTATAACACTATCCTAATCTTCCAAACTGCATTTTATAGATACCTGATTATATACGTCTGCTACAGATAAATTTGTATCATCACTAGAATGCAAATCTGCTGTCATTTCTAATAATGTAGGGGTAATAGTTACAGCTGTATCTTCTGTAAGATTATACCAGCCAGTTCTTTTATCCTTTATAGTATTCCAGTCATATATATAATAATCAAATCCATCCTAGATAATATGAAGGTTAAGATATTGCATCATCTAGCTAATTACATCTTCATTAGTCCAGACATCATCAGCTTCATCACCTAGCATATATAACTCACTCATGCTACAATCTGAAAAGATTGTTTTCTCCTTTCCCTTAGATACACCTTTAGACAAATCATAGAAAATCTTTCCCTTAGTACCATTAACTATGTCTATATCCTGAATATCCAGCATTATCTAATCCAGCATATCTTTGAATGATTTTACACTAGCTTTAGCCCTAGAAGCCTTATAGTTATTCAGATTAACATCACCATAGTTATAGTACTGTAATGTAGCTAAAGCATCAGTAGTATTTACTGTAAACTCATCTAGCCCATTTACAAAAGGCTAGCTAAATGTATTAGGTTCAACAAAGCCAGCATAAATACACTTATCTCCCTTATAGATGTTTACTTTGATATTTCGTGAATTGTCTGCAAATAGCTTATCACCTATATAATCTTTAGTAACTAAATTAATACTAGCAGACCTCTTAATAATAGTCTGAAAAGTATCTTCATTATCTGTTTCTATAGAGATAGGGCTACCACTAAAGTATAGCCCATTTTCTCCTATAATCATTTCTTCCGTTTTATCATCATTACTTAATATATGTACTGAGTAAAGCACATTATTAACGTCTCTAAACTATCCATGAATATACATAATTATTTGATTCCAGTTATTTTTCCAGATTTAGCCTTTATATTGCTATAGTTCCTTAGTGAACCATACAAATCTGAACCTTTTAATTTGAAATTAATCTAACCACCTATTCCACCAGTAGCCCCAGCATTATCAAGCATATTAAATAAGTTTCTTTGCTATGTGCCATTCAGAATCATTTCACCAGCATTCACTCTAGCCAGTAACTAATCCCCATGAGTTGTAGCTCCGTTAATGATACCACCTTCTGCATAAGAACCAGACAAATAACCGCTAACAGTAGCAGCGATACCTACCACTGTTGCTATTACTGTTGCTACTGCTGCTAAGTTAGCTGGGAATGGCATCTTCATAGCACTAGCAGTACCAGCAGCTGTAGCCAAAGCAACATAAGACATAGCAGCAGAAGCTATCTAAGCAGTTACCTAAGCCAACATTGCTACAGTATCACCAGCTCCTAACTAAGACATAGCAGAACATAAGCCCTGAAATGCACTAGTTAAAGCCAGAACTGACTACTGGTTATTCTCCAGCCATCCCGACATTTCCACCAAACCGCTAATTTCTGGCTAAGGTACTTTGATGTTATTTATAGCATCCATATCAATAGAAAAAGGATTAACCGATTCTGTATCTATTTCTGATATTATATCCTTTAAGTTAGTACCTTTTAGCCTTATCTCCAAAAAGCGTTTTTCTTCTATCAGATTATCCAGTTCCTTATTTATCTTCTGATAGTCCATAGGATTAACTGTTACAGATAATTGCTTCTGCTTTAAGTTAATCTAGTCATTATACCATGCTATAGAACCTTCTGGATTTTCCTATTTAGTCTGCTTGAAATTGTTCTTTACTCTAGTTCTATGTGGTACTTTTACAGTACCTACCTTCTTAGTAGTCTTAGCTATAACATCAGATACAACTTTAACAACTCCCTCAGAAAGCTGCTTTGTTACAGTATGAATCTTACCATCCTTTGCTTTATAATTATATGAATATGATTCACCATTCTTTAGGTATCTGTTACCTACCTTATATGTACCAGCCCTTTTGTTTCCATTAAGAAACTATCCTCTTTTAGCCATAAATTCCTCTGCAGAATCACCAAAGGTTAGCTGTCTCAATTTAGTAGAAGCATCATCTATAGCATCATTCAGCCAGTTTACGCTTTCTGTTATACCATCAAAGATGGAAATCAATCCATTCAGGCTACTTTTAACAGCTGGCTCTATCAACTTACCTATAGCTGCATAAGTTTCATCTATAGCATCATTTAAAGTAGATATTTTACCCTCTACTGTCTCACTCATATTTACAGCCATATCGTGAAACTAACCACCCTAGGCAGTAGCATCAGCAAAAGCCTAGGCTATCTGTTCTACAGATATTTCACCTTTGCTTACTTTATCGTAACTACTCAGCACCCCTATAGAAAACTTCTCGTTAATAAAGCATAAACTTGAT
>OLPL01000074.1_pt1 | contig 74859 bp, 96 predicted proteins | sample 1673211 | NCBI WGS metagenome assembly OLPL01 (sample SAMEA3136766, study PRJEB25190) | human gut metagenome | reverse complement strand
TCATAAATTCCGGGAGCATGTATCTCGGAATTTATACAAGGGAAGAAAAAATGTGTCCGTAGGACGCGGTTTTTCTTCGAGATTCGCTCGAAAGCGTGGTTTCGAGCGAGAGGCTGTTCGGAAAACGAAGTTTTTCGACAGCCTCAGAGGCACACCTTTCGGTGTGCCTCATTTCATTTTCCGCAGATATTCTTTTTGCAGGCGCTGACGGGGTACCATGCACATCCGCGACAAATATCCTCCAGCATGGCCGGAGTCATTTGTGTGTCGATAGCACGGATCAGGTCCTGATAAACGTACTCGCCCTCGTGCAAATCAAAGTATTCGACCGTCTTTCGGTCAAAACGAGAGACCTTTTCCTGTGATTCGCACAGGTCGTCAGCGGTGTGGTGCGGGCAGTGCGCGCACAGAGAATCCGAACCAAAGACAAGCCGGATTCGGGTTCCCGGTACATTTCGTAGAGAATGCACAATTGCACTCATATTTTGCACAAATTCTGTGCTATAGCCCTTGCCGGAGTAGCCTTGTGTGCAAAGCAGATGATGCGGGCGCAGCCGGATCATGCCTTGAGCCCCGGGATGCGCTTGCGAACGAGAAAGCCGATCACGGTTGCAAGAACAGCCTTGATGATAGCGGTCGGGATGAACGGCAGCACGCATGCGGTCACGCCTGCGGCGATCGAGCTGTTCATGAGTACGCAGAACATCGCCGTGCCGACAACATAGTTGGCAATCGTGCCGACGATCAGTGCGAGTACATACGCGCCGCGGAATGCATGACGGTGGTCGGCGCCCCAGCCGATGATAAACGCCATCAGCGGGAAGGAGATCAGAAAACCGCCGGTAGGACCGATAAACTTGTCAAAACCGCCGGAAAAGTTCGCAAGCACCGGTACGCCGACGGCACCGAGCAGCAGATAAATTACGCTTGAAACCGTGCTCAGCTTGGCGCCGAGTACGACAGCCGCCAGTGTGATTGCGAACGTCTGCATGGTCATGGGTACGCCGCCGGGCATCGGAATGGAAATCTGCGCCATGATCGCGATGACCGCTGCGAACAGGCCGGAATAGCAGATCTCGCGCACGGAAAAACGGCTGCGCGGCGCAGTTTTGCTGGAAATGTCACTCATTGGGAGTTCCTCCTCGTTGTTTTGCTTATTGCATTAAACCACAGATTTACTGCAATGTCAACTGATTTTATAAAAATGGTTTACGGTATGTGCAAAAAAGAAACAGCTGTTCCGTGCATTTGCACAGAACAGCTGCTGGCTCAGTTTGCAGAGCGCTCCCAGCGGGCCAAAATGCGGTGGAGAATCAGGCAGAACAGCAGCGCAAAGACCACGCCGAACACATTTTGCGCGACACGCAGACCGACCGCGCTTTTGAGTCCGTATGCGCTGGTTGCAATAGCGAGCGCACCGAACGTGTTGAACACAGCCTGCCAGCCGTATTTCGCAGAGAAACCGACACCGATGCCGCCAATCACGCCGATATAGGCGTAAATCGAGGACGGGAGCAGGAAATACAGTGCTAAAAAGCAGCAAACACCCGCTATATTTCCGATGATACGCCAGCGAACGCGGTAGCGCATATCATCCATCGCGGGAAGGATTGCGCTCATGGCGGCAATGCCCGCCCACATCGCACGCGGCATGCCGCTCAGCTCTGCAAGGAAAAGCACGAGCGGAACGCAGATGATCTGGCAAAGCTGCCATTTGGAGCGCGGATGGCGCAGATCGAAAGCAGGAAGGATGTCTCCTGCACAGAGCTCATAGGCATTGCCGCGATGGTTGCCGTAGAATACCGCGCAGACCAGAAGCGCACCGACAGCAAGTCCAAACAGGCGCATTTGATAGGCGTGCCCGCTCACATCGTAACCATACAGCAGCAGATAGCCGAGCACGAGTGTGGACTGATTGAACATTCTCGGCTCGTGGCAGCCGAACAGAATGAGCAGTGCAATCGCAGCAGCATTGATGAACAATCCGCCGACCGGGCCGGCCAGATTGGCTGCATGCGGTCCGACGGCCATAATGCCGAAAAATCCGGCGAGCAGCAGCGTGGACTGCCCTGTGCGAATGCACAGATGTGCGCTGCGGAATACGAGCAGATACAGCAGCACGACTACGCCGACAATGCTGTTGTCCGCGCCGAAGCCCAGACTGTAAAGTGAAACAAAAATAAAGCAGAATGCGACGGTTATCGCAATTTTGGTCAAGTACACGGCAATATGGTACAGCTTTTCGCGCTGTGACGCACTCTCGCGGATGAGTTTCTTTGAGCCTGCCTGATTGACCTGTAATTCCTGATAAAATGTCATGAAATTCCTTTCCAATCGGTGAAAATGAGTAACTATATAACTGTATCACCATCGAGAAAGAATTTCAACTGTTTTTTTCAAAATCGAACAACAGGCTGTCCATTATCATTAAACGCACAGAGACTCAACTGAGTCGGCTGTGCGTTTTTTCTTTACTACAACCCCATAGGACGGAGGTGAGACTGACGGGAAAGTACCGCTACCTGACCTTCGAGGACAGGAAGAAGATCGAGGCGTGGCATCTGCTCGGAGATCGGCCGGTCGACATCGCGGCCCGCCTGAGCGTCCACCACACCACGATCTACAAGGAGCTCCAGCGAGGCGCGACCGGCGCGCTGGACGCCAACCAGCGCGAAGGGTACAGCGCAGAGCTCGCCGAGAGGCGGCTGCGTGAGAGCTTCAAGCGCAGAGGTAAACGAGCACCGGCCGCACAGTAGCCAAGAACACCCGGCAGCGCCGGGCCGAAGAAAGGAGACCCCCATGAGAAGCAGAAGAAACAACACGACCCTGACACGCAAGGTTGACAAGTGGAACCCCCGCAAAGTGTGGCTCATTAAGCGCTACGCCGACGGCCACTATGCCATCAACCAAGAAGTCGGCGGTCGTGTTTTTTATTCCAGCTACCAGAGAGCAACCAAGGCGCAGATCGCCGCGATCTTCGCCTGCTGCTGAAAACGCCAAGATCCCCGGCTCTGGCCGGGCCAATTAAGAAAGGAGCACACCATGAAATTTTACTACAAAGACCAACTGATCCGCACGAGCAAAACCCACGCATATAACTGGGCAATTCTGACCGAGCGCCCTGACGGGACGTATGCCTGCCACGGCTGCCGAGTAAACCGCAGCGACGCAGACAGCGAAGCCAGCCGCCTCAGCCGCCGCGGCGTCGACCACATCATCATCGCCCCGCTCGAGCAGCGCGGGAGGTGATCGCATGAACATCAAAGCCATCCGGCAGCTCGCCGACGTCACGCTGGACAAGTACCGCAGCTCGATCCCTCGCAAAGCCTTCGAGGAGTTCGTGAAGGACATCATCGCCGGCGAGAACCGCGCGACCGCCTTCAGATACGAGGCGACCCCAATCTGCCGGGCCTCGTTCCCGTCCACGCTGGACGAGGACGACGCCCGCTGCACCGTGGAGGTCACGGTCTACCGGCTGAACGCCGTGGCCGTCACCGCCTTCCTGCTGGACGGGCCCGAGACGCTGCTGCGGCACATCGGGCTCGACGAGCAGGACACATACACCACCAAGCACGAGATCGACGACCTCGTCACCGTCGTGCACATCACCAGAGAGGAGGCGCCAGCATGGCAGCACTGAGAGACATCGCCCGAGACTTCGCCGCGGAGATCCGCGACGGCATCGGCTGGACAATCGTGTATCGCACCGGCCGCTCGTGGAACGCCCTGACGATCTGGAGCGACATCTGGAACGGCGAGTGGGAGACCGACGACCTCAACGACGCCATCGGGATCCTGAAGGCCGACCCGGACGCCGTCATCGTCAACGGCTACTACTGCGGCCACTTCGGTGAGGACATGACCATCGACGAGATCGCCGCCGGGATCCGCTGGCACTACGAAGGCGGCCGCAACCGCCTCGCGGACTATTGCGAAGTCACGCAAGGCCGGGACTCCCTCGAGGAGGGCCGCAAGGCTGCCGAAGCTGCCGGCCTCCCGTTCTGCGAGCGTCTGGCCGACGGCGGCGATGACGAGCTGAGCCCCTACGTCTACGACGGCAGCATGGCGCTCGCCGATCACGAGAAGATGCAGCAGGCCCGCGAAGCCTTCGAGAAACTGGCCGACGCTCTGCGGGAAATCGCCGCCAAGCTGGCCGAGGCCCTGAAGCCGATCATCAACGCCGTGCTCTCTGCCCTCAAAAAGCTCTGGAAGGTATCGGCCAAGGCCATCGGAGTGCCACCGAAGTGGCTGCACCTCGCAGCTCACGCAAAGAAAGCCAGAACCCGGAAGAAGTACCGCAACCGCATCCGGCGCTACGTTTTCGAGGCTCTGGCTGCGGAAGGGGGTGGAGGCCCATGACAGCCAAGTGCGTCGGCTGCGGGCTCGACTGGAACGTCAGCATCTACCAGAAGATCCCCCGCACCGGCTACATCTGCCCGCACTGTGAGAGCCGGCTCCGCGCCGGCGAGACCCTGCCAAACATTCAGGCCAGCCAGAAGGCTCGGCCGCAGAGAACGAAAGGAGCAACCCCATGAAAAAGATCGCACTCAAGAACGCCGCCCGCGGCACGGCCTTCGACTATGCCGGCCAGAGCTGGATCCTGCTGGAGAAGGATGACGGCCGCGCCCTCTGCCTGAGCAAGGACATCATCGAGACCCGAGCCTTTGACGAGGGCAACTGCAACAACTTCGCCGTCGCCAGCAGCAAGGAATACCTCAACGGCGCCTACCTCGACAACCTGCTCGAGGACGTGAACGGCCCCAACGCCTTCCTGACCACGGAGCTCGACCTGACCACCGACGACGGCCTGAAGGACTACGGCACCTGCACCGTCACCATCTTCCTGCTGACGGTCGACCAGTACCGGCGCAACCGCGACGTCATCCCGAATGCAGACGACTGGTGGTGGCTGTCCACCGCCTTCAGCACGAAGTCTAACGGCTACGAGTCACTCGCCCGCAGCGTCAACTCCGATGGCACTCTGTACAGGGACCTCGCCTACGGCGGCGGCAACGGCCTGCGCCCCGCTTGTTATCTGGACTCCGATCTCCTGATCTCCATCGAGGACGACGAAGCCACCGACGACGTCACGCCGGAGCACGCCGGCGAGATCATCGCGGCGCTGGCCGAGCAGTACGGCGGCACCTTCGCCACCGAGGATCAACTGACCACGGCTCTCTCGTTTATGCTCGGCACCCTGAGAGCTACCCGCGAGAAGGAGGCCCGGCATGAGTAACCTCTCCACCCTGTTCGACCGCTACAAGGCCCTCGTCGTGTTTGATACCGAGACCAGCGGCCTCGACTTCGACAGCGACCAGATCATCGAGCTCGCCGCCCTGCGCGTGGAGCGCACGGCCACCGGCGGCCTACGGATCGCCGGCAAGATGGACACCTTCATCAAGCTGCCCGAGGGCGAGACCCTCCCGGAGAACATCGTCAGCCTGACCGGCATCACCGACGAGCGGCTCCAGACCGAGGGCGTGCAGCCGGTCAAGGCAGCCGGCCAGATCGCCAAGCTCATGCAGAACGGCCCGACGCTGATGATCGCCCACAATGCACAGTTTGACGCCTGTTTTCTCCGTGGCCTACTCCGCGGCCAGAAGGTCGGCCGGATCGACTGGCTGGACAGCCTGACGGTCTACAAAGACCGCAGGGCCTACCCGCACAAGCTCGCCAACGCGATCATCACCTACGACCTCACCGGCAAGGTGCAGAACAGCCATCGCGCCATCGACGACGTGCTGGCCCTGTTCGAGGTGCTGAAGGCTATGGACGACGAGCGCGAGGATCTCGGCAGCTACGTCAACCTGTTCGGCTACAACCCCAAGTACGGCGTCAGCGGCCGCCGGATCGTGGGCGTCAGATATGAGCCGCAGAGCTTCAACAAGGGCCTGACTCGCCCGGAGCAGACGCTCCCGGCCCGCGTGGCGCGGAGGTGACAGCATGAGCCCGGAGATCACGATCACGAGCGAGGAGCTGCGCGAGCGCGTCGAGGATCGCCTCGACCGCTGGATCCCTGACGACGTCTGGAACCGTGCCGAGCCCTACGCCCGCCACAAAAACGAAGTAAACCGGCAGCGGCACCCCGAGATCGACTACTACGACAACGACTACCTTGTGCTGCTGACCGCTGACACCGTCCGAGAGACCGAGTTCAGCGACCTCACTCACGCCCTCTGTGATCTGACCGTCGCACGGGCTCAGTGAAAGGAGAAACCAATGGAAACCACAAAAGAAAGGGCCGCCCGTTGCGACCGGGCGACCCATGCGAGAAGATCCAGCAGCCTGCCAGCATACGGATCCCGCACCGCAAGTACAACACGCCGGCGCCGCCGTGCCAAGAGGAAAGCCCTGAGAGCTGCCACGCTGGCCGCTGCCGTCCTTCTGCTGGGCAGCATCTCTGTGGCAATCTTCACCACCCCGACCGGCAGCAAGCAGGAGACCAACATCCTGCCGCCGACCACCACCGTCGGCACATACATCCCGGATACCTCCGCACCGACCGCTGAGACCGTGGAGCCGACCGAGCCCGCCGTGCGCTACCCTCTGACCGACGCCGAGCGCGACGTCGTCGAGCGCGTGGTCATGGCCGAGGCCGGCGGGGAGTCCTTCGAGGGCCAGATGCTCGTCGCTCAGTGCATCCTCAACGCAGCCGAGAAGCGCGGCGTCGACCCCTCTGAGGCCGTCGTCCTTTACAGCTACACCAAGAGCCGGCCGGATCCCACACAGCGCGTCAAGGACGCCGTCGCGGCCGTGTTCGACCGAGGCGAGACCGTCGTGGACGAGCCGATCCTCTACTTCTACAACCCCGCCCTCGTGACCAGCGACTTCCACGAGAGCCAGATCTTCGTCATCGAGGAAGGCGGGCACCGTTTCTTTGCAGAAAGGAGTACCAGATGAAACACCTCACCGAAATGAAGCCGGGCGAGACCCTGCACCTCCGCAGCGGCCGCGACCTCGAGCTCGAGAGCGTCACCCCTGTCACCTGCGGCGTGATGCTCACCTTCAACGTCACCGAAAGAAAGGAGCACAACAATGAGCGATAAGACCACCGCGGCCCTCGCTGCCGAGCAGGCAGACACAGAGGCCACCACCACGCAGGAGGCCGAGCTGCTGCCTGCTGCCACGCTGGACGAGCTTGAGCAGGTCGACCTCGGCACCGTCGCAGAGGGCGAGCGCGCCCCGTTCCGCATCACCGACGACCGCTGTGCCGACTGGGCCATCCGCAAGATCGCAGACGAGCGCAGCGAGTACGACCGTCTGAAGGCTCTGGCCGACGAGCAGATCGCGGCCATCAACGAGAAAGTCGCCGCCGCCCGCAAGCGCATGGAGAACGGCACCTCGTACCTCACGAGCTGTCTGGCCGACTTCTTCGCCACTGTCCCCCACAAGGAGACCAAGACGACGGAGAAGTACCGCCTCCTCTCTGGCACCCTGACCTTCAAGAAGGGCACAACCAAGACCAAGCTCGACGAGACCAAGCTGGTGCCGTGGCTCAAGGCAAACGGCTACGGCGAGCTCGTAAAGGTCGAGGAGTCGACCCGCTGGGCCGATCTGAAGAATCTGCTCAGCTACACCGGCGACATCGCAACCCTGACCGAGACCGGCGAGATCGTGGAGGGCGTCACCGTCTACGAGACCCCGGGCATCTTCACGGTCGACGTGTAAGGAGGCACCGATATGGCAGAAACCAAGAAAACCGAGGCGGCCGCTGCTGCGGCCCCTCCTGAAGCCGCCTGCCTGACGCTCCGGCAGAAGCTCGTCGAAATGCGGAAAGCCTGCCCGGAGATCGTCAAGAAGCAGCACAGCGACGGCGTCAGCTACAAGTACGCCAAGATCTACGACGTGTGGGAGAAGATCACCCCCATAATGAACGAGCTCGGCGTCGACTTCGACGTCATCAGCGAGCAGGCCACGCGCCACGCCGAGAACGGCGACCCGGTCTACTGGATCACCATGCAGACCAAGACACGCAACGGCGACAAGCTCATGTTCCTCTACGAGGCCGACCTGACGATCCGCTGGCTGAACCTCGACAACGACGACGAGACCATCGAGGCCACCGTCCACGCCGTCGGCTGGAACGATGACCCCGCCAAGGCCAAGGGCGCGGCACACACCTACGCCCTGAAATACTACCTTTTCGAGAAGTTCACCGTCGACCAAGGCGAGGACGACCCCGACAACAGTGACTTCGGCGCGCAGGGCAAAGGATCCGGCGCTGGAGGCCGCCAGCAGGCCACACAGGGCCGTCAGGGGCAGGGCTCCGGCCGTCTGAGCGACGCGCAGCTCGCACGCCTCTACAAGAAGGCAGAGGCCGCGGGAATGACCAAGGAGCGCACCAACGCCCGGATCGTGGAGAAGTACAAAAAGCAGGATCCGGCCGCCCTGACTCGCCAAGAGTACGACGAGATCTGCACGTCCCTCGACAACGCGGCCGCACAGCATAACCAGCAAGGAGGAAACGCCTAATGTATAACCACACCGGCCTCCAAGGCCGTCTAACCGCTGACCCTGAGCTCAGGTACACGCAGCAGGGCACGGCGATCACCAGCTTCACCCTCGCCAGCGACACCGGCCGCAAGACCAAGGACGGCAAGAAGATCACCAACTTCATCGAGTGCGTCGCATGGCGCGCACAGGCCGAGTTCGTCTGCAAGTACCTGAGCAAGGGCCGCCTCGTCCTCGTCGAGGGCGAGCTCACGAGCCGCAGCTACGAGGACAAGGACGGAAACCGCCGCAAAGCCGTCGAGATCACGGTCGACTCCGTCCACTTCTGCGACAGCAAGAAGGACGGCGGCCAGAGCTCTGGCAGCGACTTCGCCGATCCGAGCTACTCTGAGGGCTCCGGCGACTTCGCGGAGATTGAGGACAATGGCGACCTTCCATTTTAACCTGACCGCCGGACGACCGGCAGACGACCAAAAGCAGGCCACAAACAAACGACCACAGAAAGGAGGTGACGACCGTGGCATGGCTGCAAGTGCATCAGACACTCAAGGATCACCGCAAACTGTTCGACGCTGCTGACCAGCTCGAAGTCGAGCCGCCGCACATGATGGGGCTGCTCGTCTCGTTCTGGCTGTGGGCCCTCGACAACGCCCCGACCGGCAGCCTCGTCGACATCACGCCGCGCATGATCTCACGGGCCGCTCAGTGGGACGGAGACCCCGAAAAGCTGGCGAAAACGCTGATCCGGGCGGGCTGGATCGACGAAAAAGAGGACGGGACGCTCGAGATCCACGACTGGTACGAGTACGCCGGCAAGCTGATCGACCAGCGGCAAGCAGAGAAAGAGCGCTCCCGCAGTCGCCGGGCCGCTGCTGCGGCGTCTGCCGACGCCTCGCCGGACGACCAAACGCCGACCGCAGGACGACCGGCAAACAGCCGCAAGAAAGCCGGAGGCAGAGTAGACCAGAGTAGAGAAGATAAGACAAGAGAAGGTAATACACCCCCTTCCCCCTCTGACGAGGGGAGTGACGGCGGCACGAAGTCGCTCGTCGAGGCCAGATTTCTCGAGTTCTGGAAAGCCTACCCGAAAAAGACCGGCAAGCAGTACGCTCTGAAGGCGTGGAACAAGATCAAGCCCACCGCTGAGCTCCACGAGAGGATCATGCAGGCGGTCGACGCTCAGAAGCGGAGCGACCAGTGGCGCCGGGAGAACGGGCGCTACATACCGAACCCGAGCACATGGCTCAACGGCGGCTACTGGGACAATGAGGAGGTGAACGAAGGTGCAGAAAATCAGCGAGATCCTGAACAGCCCGACAGCTCCGGCCGAGACTGGGGCAAGGGCTTCAAGCCGGCCGACGACGAGTGACGCCGGTAACTGGATCTGGAGCAACGACGAGCGCCTCGCCGGCCGTCCCGGAGTCCCTGAGCCCGTCCCCTGCGAGTTCTGCGGCGCCCTGCGCTACCACAAGGGCATCCCGCTCGGCAACCGCATCCTCTGGCCTCCCTACGGAGCCGAGCGATGCACCTGCCCCGAGGCCGTGGCTGCCTATGAGAAGGCGAAGGCAGAGCGCGAAGCTGCTGAGGCCGCAGCCGCTAAGGCTGAGGAGGAGAAGAAAATGCGGGATCGCATCAAGCGTATCGTCGGCGAGTCAGGCATGGGCGACCGTTTCCTGCGGCGCACCTTCTCCACCTTCCAGCTCACCGACGACAACAAGCGAGCAGCGGCAGCCGCCCGGCGCTATGCCGAAGGCTTCGACGCCATGCTGCCGCAGCCCGGCCGTCAGGAACCCGGCCGCAACGGCCTGTTTATCGCGGGCCCGCCGGGCACCGGCAAGACCCACCTCGCCGCTGCCATCGCCAACCACCTGATCGCGCAAGGCAAGCCGGTCATCTGCATGACGATGATCGACCTGCTGGAGCGCATCAAGCGCACCTACTCCGCGACCGGCGGCAGCGAGAGCGACGTCCTGAAGATCTACAAGACCGTCCCGCTCCTCGTGATCGACGACATCGGCAAGGAGCCGCCGACCGAGTGGGCGATCTCCACGGTCTACAACATCATCAACGGCCGCTATGAGGCATACCTGCCGACCATAGTGACCACCAACTACGACACCGAGGCCCTGATCGACCGCATGACGCCGCGGGAAAGCCACGACAGCATGACGGCCCGGGCCACCATCGACCGGCTCATGGAAATGTGCAGGGGCATCACCCTCACCGGCCAGAGCTGGCGCAGCAGGTGATCGAGATCCGCGAGACTACGCTCAGAGAGGCCAACGCCTACGTCGAGGAGCTGCACAGGCACCACGGCAAAGTCGTCGGCCACAAGTGGAGCCTCGCAGCCTACAAAGACGGACGCCTCTGCGGCGTCGCAATCGTCGGCAGGCCGACCGGCCGCTACCTCGACAACGGCAGCACCCTCGAAGTAACACGACTCTGCACGGACGGCACGCGGAACGCCTGCTCGGCGCTTTACGCAGCCTGCGCCAGACGCGCAAAGCGGGAAGGCTACGCCAAAATCATCACCTTCATCCTCCAGAGCGAGCCCGGGACGAGTCTCAGGGCTGCGGGCTGGACGCTGGAGGCCGCAAAAGCCGGAAAGCCCCGATGGAACAAGGAACGATACGCCACCAAGCCCGTGCAGCTCTCTCTTTTTCCGTCAAAGCAGCCGCCGGCCGAGTACAAACAACGATGGGCGAAAGCCCTGAACCAGAAGGAGGACACAACAACATGAAAAAGGTTTACATCTGCTCCCCGTGCCGCGGGGACTACGAGAACAACATCCAGCGCGCCAAGGAGTACAGCCGCGCGGCTGTGGAGAAGGGCGTCATCCCCGTCACCCCGCACATCTATCTCACGCAGTTCATGGACGACAACGTCCCCGAGGAGCGTGAGCTGGCCCTGAAGATCGGCAGCGAGCTGGTGCTCGGCTGCTCCGAGCTGTGGGCCTTCGGTATTGACCACCCTTCGGCCGGTATGGCCGCGGAGATCGAGCTCGCCAAGGCGCACGGCATCCCCGTCCGCAACGGCTTCGAGGCCATCAGCGAGCTGAAGCCGGACGAGGAGCTGGAAAACAGCGAGGAGGGCAAGCCAGACATCGGCAGCGTCACGTTGCACCTGCCCGCCTTCAGGGCGATGGCCGTCTGCAACCAGCACCTCGACCACGGCCCCATCAGCATCGAGCTGGATGGCAGCGTCATCCTCGAGCTCGCCGACCGCCTGATCTCCGATCCGGGCGTCCACATCGAGATCGGAGGCTGAACGCCGTGACGAAGTACGACCCGAGAAAGAACGCGGAGGGCTACAACGACCCGACGCCCTACGCAGCCGAAAAACACATGATGGCGCAGATCCGCGGCAAGCAGGCCAGAGTCGCCGGCGGCTACTTCGAGAATATCATCTCGGCCTCGTGCGACTACTACCTCAGCCGCGGCCTCGCCAAGATTGAAAAGACGCCGGAGCCCATGAAGCCCCTCGGCGCCAAGAACCGCAAGGGCCAGTTCCTCGCCTGCTATACCAAGCAGGCCCAGCCGGACTATGGCGGCACCCTGAAGGGCGGCCGGAGCATCTACTTCGAGGCCAAGCACACCGACGACGAGCGCATCGAGCAGCGCCGGCTCACTCAAGAGCAGCAGGACGACCTCGAGGCCCATCACAAGCTCGGCGCCATCGCCTTCGTGCTCGTCTCCGTGAGCCTGACGGACTTCTACCGCGTGCCGTGGCCCGTCTGGCGCGATATGGCCGAGATCTACGGCCGCAAGTACATGACGCACGCAGAGCTCTCCCGCTACGAAGTACCGGCGACGGCCGGCTTCATCAAGTTCCTGCACGGCATCGAGTCGGAAGTGCTCGGAAAGGAGGATGCCCATGATCCCACTCCCTGACAAGAAGTACAGCATCATCTACGCCGATCCTCCGTGGAGCTATCAGAACCGCGGCACCAGAGCGGCAGCCTCCAAGCACTACGACACCATGACCATCGAGGACATCAAGCGCATGGGCGTCGGAGCTGCGGGGGGGGGTATTGCTAACGAGGATTGCGTGCTTTTCATGTGGGCGACCTTCCCTATGCTCCGCGAGGCCCTCGACGTGATCGAGGCGTGGGGCTTCAGCTACAAGACCGTCGCCTTCAACTGGGTAAAGCAGAACAGAAACGGCACCGGCATCTTCATGGGGCTCGGAAACTGGACGCGCAGCAACTCAGAGATCTGCCTGCTGGCGACCAAGGGCAAGCCGAAGCGCATCAGCGGCAGCGTCCGCAGCATCGTCCTCTCCCCGCTCCAGCAGCACAGCAGAAAGCCGGCCGAAATCCGCGACAGGATCGTCGAGCTGATGGGAGACCTACCCCGCATCGAGCTTTTTGCCCGAGAAGCCGCCCCGGGATGGGACGTGTGGGGCAACGAAGCGCCGACGCCTGAAGTCAAGGACGCGCCAGTCGACAGCGTCGAGCTGGCCGGAAAGGAGGAAACACATGAACCAGACAACCAAAGAGACCCGGCGCCGCAGCTATGACGCCGTACTCCCCAAGCGGGCCGCCCGCTGCCGCCTGATCCTCGAGACCCTCGGCAACCGTGAGCTCACGGCCAGCGAGATCACTGAGGAGCTCGTCGCAGCCGGCCGGATCCCGTACTTCAACCGCAACTACGTCGCCCCGCGGCTCACAGAGCTGAAGGAGATCGGGATCCTCACGACGGTCGGCCGCCGTAAGGCCACCCGCTCGGACGCCACCGAGGCCGTGTGGGCCAGAGCGGAGCCTTCAGGCCCCACGGGCCAAACGGCCGCAGCCTACGCAGACAACCCGACCGAGGCCGAGCAGATGACGCTCGGATCGGCCACCTGAGAGGAGGGCCAGCATGGAACGTCTGACCCACGAGAGAGTCAACGGCATCAAGACGGGCTACTGGAGCGCAGCCACCAAGGAGGTGCTCGTCCAGAAGCTCGCCGCCTATGAGAACACGGGCTATGAGCCCGACGAGATCCGCGCAGCCATTGAACAGGCTGCCAAGAACAGCGAAACCAAGACCGCGACCATCATGGCCGAGTGCATCGCCGGAGCGATGAAGGACACGCTCGAGAAGTATGGCACGGCCGGCAGCGGAAAGAAAGGAGAAACCCCATGAACGAACAGAACCAGCGCGACAGCATCATGTCGATGGCCCGCGGCGCCTTCGAGGAGCGCGTCGACTATGAGATGGACAAGGTGATCCAGAACATCCTCGACCCCAACACGAAGGCCACGGCCAAGCGCAAGATCACCCTCACCATCGAGCTGACCCCGGACGACGAGCGCCGCACCATCGGCGTCCAAGTGACGGCCAAGTCTACGCTCGCAGCCACCAACCCCGTCGCCACGGCCCTCTATGTCACCTCTGACGGCAACGGCGAGCTCGTCGTCGCTGAGATGGTGCCGCAGGTGCCCGGCCAAATGAACATGGACGGCACGCAGCAGGAGGCCCCGAAGCTCCTGAAGCTCGTCCAGCACGCATAACAACCCACAACACAGAACAAGGAGGACAACACAATGCTCGCAAAAATGATCGACAAAATCGTCAGCCTGAAGGAGACCAAGATCTTCGAGATCGGCGGCCAGACCTACGCCGACGCATCCCTCACCCGCATCCAGCCCCACGTCGACCGCCCCGACTGCATCAGCGTCAGCGGCCTCGATAGCATCTGCAAGCTGATCCGCACCGAGCTCGAGAAGGTCGGCACGACCATCATGGTGCAGGTCAAGAGCAACGACACCGTCGAGGTGATGACCACCTACCTGAGCGACTTCTCCCGCAACACGCTCTACCGCGCCAAGGCTGACGCCCCGGGCCTGTACACCGGCTTCAGAGGACGCGAGGTAGCCCTGATCGAGCTGCGGAGTCTCTGCATCCCCAACGAGGGAACGGCCTACCTGCTCGACCTGCTGAGTCGCATGACCAACGAGAACAGCGTCAGCACCAACGACAACGGCGTCACGCAGACCGTCGAGGCCCGTCAGGGCGTCGCCCTCAACGCGCTCATCGAGATCAAGCCGCGCGTCATGCTGCGGCCGTTCCGCACCTTCCTCGAGGTGGAGCAGCCCGAGAGCGAGTTCCTGCTGCGCGTGGATCCCGACGAGGGGATCGGCTTCTTCGAGGCTGACGGCGGCATCTGGAAACTCGAGGCGAAGAAGAACATCGCCGACTACTTCCTGAAGAACATGGGCGATCTGATCGACGCCGGCAAGGTCGTCGTCATGCAGTAAATGGAGCGCCGGGCGGGCTCCGGCCCGCTCGGCTTTTCTGAAAGGAGCAGCACCGTGAAAGAATACGAAACCCTCACCCGTGAGAAGGTCGACGTCGTGCCCTTCGGCTGCGGTATGCCGGAGACCCACCTGATGCAGGACTGGAGCGACAGGATGCTCGACCTGATCCTGAACGGGCCCACCATCAACGGCATCAAGAAGGACGAAGTGCGGGCCATGCTGCGCGAGACCTACACGGCCCTGAAGCAGTACGAGAAGATCGGCCCGATGGCCTCGCCCTTCATCAACGACCCGACGGCCATTGTGGCCCGGGCCTTCTCTGAGCTCTACCCCGGCGTCGAGTACGTCGCGCAGTACGTCCCCGACCTGCGGGACGAGACCAACGGCACCGCCTACGGCCTGACCATCTTTCCCGACGACGGCAGCACGCCGATCGTCTGCATCTCGGCCGAGGCGCCCATCAGCGCCGCCCCTGAGCTGCTGGCGCACGAGCTGGCCCACGTCGCCACCCCGGAGGACACAGAGCACGGCGAGAGCTGGAGCGCAGCGTCGGAGGCCATATTCAAGAAGTACAACGAGCTCCTCGGCACCATGATCCCCGACGAGCCTGAGCCCATCCTCTCGCCCCACCAGCCCGGAGACGGCGGGATCCTCACCATGCCGCTGCGCGATAACGTCCCGGAGCCTCCGACGGACGACTGGCAGCTCACCACCTGCCCCGTCTGTGGCGCTGAGTGCTGGCAGACAGACACGGCCCGCCGGATCCTCGCACTGGAGCCCGACGTCCGAACCGCCTGCACAGCCTGCGCGCTGAAGGAGCTCGGAAAATAATACTGGAGGTAATACATGAACAACGAAAGAAACAACACGACGGCCGGCGGGATCGGCTTCTGCGGCCTTCTCGCCGTCGCCTTCATCGTCCTGAAGCTCACCGGCGTCATCAACTGGAGCTGGCTGTGGGTACTGGCCCCGATCTGGATCCCGACCGCCATCACCCTCGCCATCATCGTGATCGTGCTCGTGGCCATACTGGTCAGAGAGCTGACGAAGGGAGGCCGCCCGTGATGACCACGGAGGAACGCCGGGCCCTGCTGGATCGTGCGATCACGACCTACGGCGCGCCGGCACAAATGGACATGGCCGTCGAGGAGATGGCCGAGCTGACCAAAGCCCTCTGCAAAATCAAACGGGCACAGGCTGGCTGCGAAGTGACCGCAGCGATCGGCAACGTGATCGAGGAGATGGCCGACGTCCAGATCATGCTCGACCAGCTCCGCATCATCTTCCACCGATCTACCGAGGAGGTCGAGGAGGCGAAGCTGGAACGGCTGAAAAACCGTCTTGACGGCCGAAACAACTGGCGGGACTCCAGCCTCCACAAGTGGATTGAAAATCAATTCTCAGCAGGAGGTGACGGCCATGAATAAACCACAGCCGCAGACCGGCCCCGAGATCGAGGAGTACAGCACCACGGCCACGCCGAAGGCATACGCCGGCAGCGTCCCCGTGTTCTGTGCGCACGACGCCATCGTCCCGCTGAAGGATCTGCGGCCCAACCCCAAGAACCCCAACCAGCACCCGCCGGAGCAGATCAAACTCCTCGCCTCTATCATCCGGGCGACCGGCTGGCGCGCCCCTATCACCGTCAGCAAGCGCAGCGGGCTCGTCACCAAGGGCCACGGCCGTCTCATGGCCGCGCAGCTCGACGACCTGACCGACGCCCCGGTCGACTATCAGGACTACGCCAGCGAGGCCGAGGAGCTGGCCGATCTGACGGCTGACAACCGCATCGCGGAGCTCGCCACCACTGACAACAAGATGCTCGCCGAGGTTTTCGCCGACATCGACACCGGCGAGATCCCGTTCATGCTCAGCGGCTACACCGAGGACGACTACGGCAACATCGTGACGGCCCTCTCTGAGGCGCTGCACACCAAGGAACCGAGCAGCGACCCCGACGCCGAGATCCCGACCCCGGCCGCGCCGGTCACACAGTACGGCGACCTCTGGATCCTCGGCCGGCACCGCGTCCTCTGCGGAGACTGCACCCGGCCGGAGGATCGCGCCCTGCTGCTCGACGGCAACAAGCCTGAGATCCTGCTGACCGACCCGCCCTACTGCTCGGGCGGCAGCAAGGAGTCGCAGAAGTCGACCGGCAGCATCGGCACCGAGAGAAAGAACGGTAAGGCACCGAAGATCGCCAACGACATCCTCAGCACGCGCGGCTACCAAAACCTGATCCGCGGCGCGCTCACCGACATCCCCTGCCTCTACGCCTACATCTTCACCGACTGGCGTATGTGGGTATATCTGTTCGACCTCGTCGAGGCGGCCGGCTTCGGCGTCAAGTCTGAGATTGTATGGGACAAGGGCACGCCGGGCATGGGCGTCGGCTGGCGCTCGCAGCATGAGCTCATTCTGTTCGGCGCCAAGGCTGCCACCCACTTCGACGGCCACAAGGGCTACGGCAACGTCCTGAGCATCTCCCGCTCCGGGAACGAGCTGCACCCCACGCAGAAGCCCGTCGAGCTGCTGGAGAAGCTGGTCGACAACACGGACTTCGCCACGGGCGTCTATGATCCCTTCGGCGGCTCCGGCACGACGCTGGCCGCCTGCGAGGCATACGGGCAGCCATCCTACATCATGGAGCTGACGCCCGCCTTCACGGACGTGATCGTCAAGAGGTACATCAGAATAACAGGAAAGACAACCGTGCGCTGCGTCCGTCAAGGCCGAGAGCTACCGCGCGAGGAGATCGCCGCGATCTTCGAGCCTGACGAGGAAGGAGGTGAGCAGGAGTGACGCCCTGACATAATGAGCGAGAAGCCGATCACACAACGGATCAAGGACAGGCTCGCGGCCTACACCGCCATGCTGAGGGACATCGACAACCAGCTCGAACGCCTCGACCGAATGGAGATGACGATGGCCTCACCGCCCGGCCCTGATCTGACAGGTATGCCACGCGGATCCGGCACACCATCCGACCGCACCGGCATGATGGTGGAGCGGAAAATGGAGCTCGAGGAACAGATCGACCGGCTCAAGGCTGAGGAGAAGCAGGAGCGCAACGCCATCGAGGGCCTGATCCTCCAGCTCTCCGACCCCGACGAGCGCGCCGTCATCCGGCTGCGCTACTTCGACCGGGCTGACTGGGAGAGCACCTGCGGCGTCCTGTTCGGTGATCGGCGGGACTACGTCGACAGAGTGGACGCCTACCAGAACAGGACATACAAGATCCACGGCCGCGCCCTGCTCAACCTCGCCGCCGTGCTGGACGAGCTGGAGCCCCTGCCTGAGCCGTGGCAGTAAAACGCAGTAAAAGGAACAAAAGGGAAGTAAAAGGAATTGAAAAGCAGTAGCGACCCGTGCTATTCTATATCCTGCAAAAGACCGCCGGACACACGGGCAACGCCGTGACAATTCCGAGCGGCTGACCAGAGGAAAACCAAATAACAACCGACGGCAAGAGGCCGACGGGCGAACCAACGCCCGCCGGTCTCTTTTTGCGTATAGGAAGGAGGCGACGGCCATGCCGCAGAACAGCATCTCGGCACAGCTCAGCAACCTGCAACAGCTCGTCGCTGACCTCGAGGCAATCGAGAACGGCGGCAAGAAGGCCATCAGCAACACCATCAAGGACGTCAAGGCCAGAGCCCCGGGCTGGATCGCTCAGGAGGTCACGGCTGTATACAACATCAAGAAGTCGGAGATCACGCCATCGGGCAGCGGAAAGCCGAAGAAGATGGCCGGCAGCATCCAGATCACCGGCGAGACCATCGAGGAGCTCGCCATCACCTACAAGGGCAGGCTCCTGACCCCTGTGCACTTCGGCATGACACCGAAGGCCCCGCCCCGTGGCAAGAGCTACACGCTGAAGGCGCAGGTGCTCAAGGGGCAGAAGAAGGTAGTTGGCCGCTATTTGAACACAAGAACCCCGGGCGGCCCGTTCTCGCAGCGATCGCACAATATTCTCATGGGGACAGGCAACACCAAGAGCGACGGCACGAGCTGGATCCCATTCCAGCGAATGAGCAAGACCCGCACCGACATCAAGAAGCTGACCACCATCTCGGTGCCGCAGATGATAACCAGCGACCGCACCAACGAGGCCATCATGCTCCGGCTCAACACCGAGACCAGCAAGCGCCTCGAGCACCACATGAAGCGAGCCCTCGGCCTCTAAGCCAGAACCCACCAGAACGCCGCACAGCGCGTCCACAGCCGCACCCGACACCGAGCACGGCCCACACCGCCAGACGCGCACAGAGCGCGCCACAGCGCCGCGCAGACGCCTCCACGGCCGCACGCAGCGCCGCAAGGTACTGTGACGGGCCCATCTGGCCTGCGGTGCTGGCGAGCCCAAAAAACGCGCAGCCGGGAAAAATTTTTTTCGGGCCGTTTCGTTTCGCCCGAGCGGCAGAAAGGAGGGAACGCCATGCCGAACCCAACCAACAACAAGCTCGTCGACAGCAAGACCATCGCGGCCCTGTTCGACATGACGCCCCGCCGAGTGCAGCAGCTCACCAAGGAGGGCGTCATCGCCGCGGTCAAGGAAGGCAACGCCAACCGCTACGACCTTCTGCCGACAATCCAGAGGTACATCCGATACCTGACGGCCAAGGCCAACGGCCGGGAGCCGTCGAAGAAGGACAGCGAGATCGAGGGCCGGCGTCTGGAGGCTGAGGCCGACCTCAAGCGCAGCAAGGCAGACATCGCCGCCCTCCAGCTCAGCGAGCTCGAGGGCACCATGCACCGCAGCGAGGACGTCGAGGCTGTGATGACCGACCTCGTCTACAACATCAGGTCGATGCTCGTGGCCCTGCCGGGCCGTCTGGCCGTCGACGTCACCGGCGCAGCAACACCCGCCGAGGCGTCCGAGATCATCCGTACAGAGGTCTACAAGATCCTGACGGAGCTGGCCGGCTATAAATACGATCCCGAGGTGTATGCTCGGCGAGTAAGGGATCGGGAAGGCTGGAGCGAGCAGCTCGCCGATGACGCGGACGACTAAAAAAGCCGCCGCGAAGCTCAATACCGCCATCGCCGGAGCGGTCAAACGCTTCGCCCCGCCTGAGAGTCTGACCGTGGACGAGTGGGCCGACAAGCACCGCCGCCTCTCCCCGGAAAGCTCGGCCGAGGCCGGCCCGTGGCGTACCAAGCGCACCCCGTACCTCGAGGAGCCAATGCGGGCCTTTACGGATCCGAAGGTGCACAAAATAGTCATGGTGGCCGCCTCTCAGGTCGGCAAGTCCGAGCTCGAGCTCAACATCATCGGCTACATCATCGACCAAGACCCCGGCAGCATCCTCTACGTCCACCCGACCATCGACGACGCCCGGAAGTTCAGCCGCCTCCGCGTGGCCCCTATGATCCGCGACAGCAAGCCCCTGAAGGCGAAGGTACACGACGTCAAAGCCAAGGACAGCGGAAACACGATCCTCCAGAAGTCTTTCCCGGGCGGTATGCTCACTCTGACCGGCTCCAACAGCGCCTCGGCTCTGGCCTCCACGCCTGCCCGCTATATCATCGGCGACGAGCGCGACCGCTGGGCGACCAGCGCCGGCACCGAGGGCGACCCGTGGGCGCTGGCCGAAGCACGTCAGGCCACATTCTACAACGCCAAGGCGGTCGAGGTCTCGACCCCGACCATCAAGGGCAACAGCAACATCGAGACGAGTTTCTACCAAGGCACGCAGGAACGCTGGTGCCACCGCTGCCCCGAGTGTGGGGAGTACAGCGAGATCGTGTTCGACAATATCCACTTCGACCCGGAGGTCAAGAGGATCCGCGGGAAAAAGTCGTGGAGCCTCAAGAGCGGCGTCTCGTGGAGCTGCCCGGCCTGCGGCTGCCTGATCCCCGAGGACGTCATGCGAAAGCAGCCGGCCAAGTGGATCGCAAACAACCCGGACGCCTACAAAAAGGGCGTCCGTTCTTTTTGGCTCAATGCCTTCTCGAGCCCGTGGACTCCGTGGGAGAAGATCGTCCTCAAGTTCCTCGACGCCAAGGATGACCCGCAGCGCCTCGAGGAACCGGCTGGAGCTCTACCTGAAGCGAGAGGCCGAGATGCTGGACGGAGGCGTCCAGAGCTACGGCATCGGCTCGCGCAATCTGGCCCGCTACAACACCGACCTCGGATCCATCCGGGCCGCCATCAAACAGCTCGAGGCAGACATCGAAGCCCTCGAGGCCGCACTGAACGGCGAGAAGCCGCGAAAAGCTGTGGGAGTAGTGCCCCGAGACTGGTGAAAGAAGCCCCGAAAGGGGCTTTTTTCATAGGCCGACGCCGGGAGTTTTCGCTCCTTTTCTCCCGACTCGGCCATCTTCACCATGAAGGAGGTGAGCACCATCAGCAAAAGAAAAAGCAGAAGCCGCCCACAGAACAGGCGGCAGCAGCCGCGCCCTGTGAATAAGGGCTACGGCGACGCCGGCGCGAGCTGGCACAAGAAGGCGACCAAGGGCTTCAGAGCTATGAGCGGCAGCCCGAAGGAGGACATCGACGCCAACAACTACACCCTGCGGCAGCGTGCCCGGATGCTTTACATGGCGGCCCCGATCGCCACCTCTGCCATCCGCACCAACCGCACCAACGTCGTCGGCATCGGCCTCCAGCTCAAGAGTCGGATCGACCGCGAGGCGCTCGGCATGACGCAGGAGGCCGCCGACGCATGGCAGGCTCAGGCCGAGCGTGAGTTCGCTCTCTGGTCTGAGAACAAAAGGGCGTGCGACGCCACCGGCGTCAACAACTTCGCAGCCATGCAGCAGCTCGCACTCTCCTCGTGGCTGGTCAGCGGCGACGTGTTCGCCGTCGTGAAGCAGTACGAGCCGACGCCGCTCACGCCCTACTCGCTACGCCTGCACCTGATCGAGGCCGACCGAGTCGCCACGCCAACGACCTCCGGCATCATCACCCCGATGCTGCTGACCACCGGCAAGGCGGCCAACGGCAACACCATCTACGACGGCGTCGAGGTGAACGGCGACGGCCAGATCGAGGCGTACCACATCCGCAGCACCTACCCCTTCGAGCTCGGCAGCACGACGACAACGTGGGCCCGTGTTCAGGCATACGGCGAGCGGACTGGCCTGCCGAACATCCTGCACGTCATGGAGAGCGAGCGCCCGGATCAATACCGCGGCGTCAGCTATCTCGCGCAGGTCATCGAGCCCCTGCTCCAGCTTCGCCGCTACACCGAGAGCGAGCTGACTGCGGCGGTCGTCGAGTCGTTTTTCACGGCCTTCATCAAGACCGAGGCAGGCGCCGGCGACAACCCGTTCAACGAGGTCGGGGGCAGCCTGCCGGAGGTGAGCCGGGATCCTAACGAATACGAGATGGGCCCCGGCCAGATCAACATCATGGAGCCCGGCGAGGACGTGACCTTTGCAGACCCCAAGCGGCCGGCCAGTGGCTTCAACACCTTCCTGCGCGCCATCTGTGAACAGGTGGGCGCCGCGCTCGAGATCCCGGCCGACCTTCTGCTCAAGAGCTTCAACAGCTCGTACAGCGCCAGCCGTGCCGCCCTGATGGAGGCGTGGAAGGCGTTCCGCATGAGGCGCAAGTGGTTTGTCGATGACTTCTGCACGCCGGTATATGAGATCTGGCTCTCTGAAGCCGTCGCCCGCGGCCGCATCAGCGCCCCGGGCTTCTTCGCAGATCCGGCGATCCGCGCCGCATACCTCGGCGCCGAGTGGATCGGCCCCTCTCAGGGACAGCTCGACCCGACGAAGGAGATCACGGCCGAGATCCTCGCCATCGGCGAAGGCATCACGACCAGAGAGCAGGCGACCATCCGACTCAACGGCGGTCAGTGGGACGCCAACGTCGACCAGCTCACTCGGGAAAACGAGAAGCTGCGCGCAGCGCAGGGGCAGGTCGACCAGAGCACAGCGGCCAGCGGCACGATCTCCGCAGCTCTGCGGGAGGCGATCGTCGCCGAGACCATCAAAAGCATCAAGGAAGGAGACAAGCATGAGAACGCATAACACTCCCCGGCTCTGCGCCGGGCCTCAGACTGCGGGCACGCCGATCAAGTTCTGGAACGTCGCCAGCATCGGCGACGACGAGGGCGAGATCACCCTCTACGGCGACGTCGTGAGCCGTCAGCCTGTTGACTGGTGGACGGGCGAGCCAGAGCCCGGCCTCTACATCGCGCCCGAGAGCTTCATGGAGGATCTCGCGGCCGTCAAGGGCAAGAGCAATATCACCATCAAGATCAATAGCTGCGGCGGCGACCTCTACACCGGCATCGCCATCCACAACGCCATCAAGGGCCTGACCGGCCACAAGGTCGTCGTCGTGGAAGGCATCGCGGCCAGCGCGGCCAGTGTCATCGCCTGCGCAGGTGACGAGGTGCGGGTCTATCCCGGCAGCATGGTGATGATCCACGGCGTCGCCGGGCTGCTCTACGACTACTACACCCTCGCAGACCTGAAGAAGCTCCAGAAGGACTTCGACGCGAGCGAGCGGGCCATCGCGGAGATCTACCACGCCAAGACCGGCATCGAGGTCGACCAGCTCCGCAGCATGATGACCCGCGAGACGTGGATGGTCGGGCAGGAGGCCATTGACAACGGCTTTGCCGACACCCTGCTCACAGACGAAGGCCCCGACGTCACCCTGAGCGCCGACAAGAAGGTGCTCCTCGTCGCCGGCATCCGGCACGACGTCAAGGGCTTCAGACACATCCCGGGGACGATCCCCATCGACAACAGCATCCACGCCGCCCCTGCGGCTGGAAATAAACACGCGGCCGCCAAGAACGACGGCCCCAAGAAGGAGGACAACAAGACCATGACCCTCGAAGAAATGAGAGCACAGCACCCCGACGTCGTGGCTCAGATCGAGCAGCAGGCGGCCGAAACTGCCAGAACACAGGAACGCGCCCGCATCGAGGCCATCGACAGCATCGCCGCAAGTGTGGGCGACGCGCAGCTCGTCAGGGACGCCAAGTACGGCGAGACCCCCTGCACCGCTGAGCAGCTCGCGCTCAAGGCTATGCAGAAGCAGGCGGCCCTCGGTGCCAAGCACCTGAAAGACGCCAAGGCTGACAACGACGAGTCCGGCGCTGCCGGCGTCGGCGCTGCCCCTAACGGCGGCGAGGAAGGCAGCGAAAACGACGACAAGGCAAAGGTGGACGCCATCGTCGGCCTCTACAACTCCACCAAGTCTCAGAACGGAGGTAAGAAGTAATGAGCAAGAGACTGGACGAAAACCTCGGCAGCGTCGGCTATGACGGCCTGATCGTTGCCAACGAGCCCGTCGCTGACGTGTTCACCGTGACCATCCGCAAGGAGGCCACCGCCGCAGCCACCTATAAGCGCGGCACCGTGCTGGCCCTGTCTGCCGGCACCGCCGTCGACGGCAAGCTGGTGATCCTCGGCTCCACCGCGACCACCAACGAAACCCTGACCGCCAACTGCATCCTCGCCGAGGACGTGGAAGTCGGCACCACCGCGGACGTGACTGTGCTGGCCTACCGCACCGGCCACTTCGCCCGCAACAAGCTGGCCGTCGCAAGCGGCTACACCCTGAAGGCGACCGACGAGGAGGAGCTGCGCAAGGCCGGCATCCTGCTCTCCGACGCCATCGAATACTAAGAGAAGGAGGACAACAAAATGCCTTTTAACTTCTACGACACCCACACGCTGCTCATGGCCGTGCAGCAGCTCACCCCTGCTGCGACCTTCCTGCGTGACCGCTACTTCCCCACCAACGACGCGAGCGACATCTTCGCCACCGACGACGTGCTCGTCGAGTTCCGTGACGGCAGCAAGAAGCTGGCGCCCTTCGTGGCCCCTCGCAAGGGCGGCGTCACCGTCCTGCGCGCCGGCTACAATATGGAACGCTACACCCCGCCCTTCGTGGCTCCCCGTCGCGTCCTGACCCTCGACGAGCTGCGCAAGCGTGGCTTCGGCGAGGCTCTCTACTCTCAGCTCACCCCTGAGCAGCGCCAGCAGACCCTCATCCTGCGCGACGCTGACGAGCTGGGCGAGCTCATCACCAACCGCGAAGAAGCGATGGCCGCCGAGACCATGCTGACCAATGGCTGCGTGATGAAGCACATCGCCGACGACGTCGACAAGGCCGACGAGATGGAGATCCGTTTCTACTCCGAGGCCAGCAACCCCGCGACCTACACCCCGACGGCCAAGTGGGACGCCACCGGCGGCAAGATCCTGAAGGATCTGGAGGCCATGATCCGTATGCTGACCAAGCGCGGCCTCCGCGCTTCTGATCTGGTCTGCTCCCCGGACGTGGCTGACACCATCATCAACGACGCAGCCGTGCAGAAGCTCCTCGACAACCGCCGCATCGAGATCGGCAACGTGGAGCCTGAGCTGCTGCCTGACGGCGCCGCCATCGTGGCCCGCCTGAACGTCCTCGGCCGCATCATCAGCGTCATCTCCTACGACCTGACCTACACCGACGACGAGGGCAAGGACAAGCTCTACATCCCGTCCGGCAAGTGCGTCCTCACCGCTCCCGGCGCTGGCCGCACCGCCTACGGCGCCGTCTCTCAGGTCGAGCAGAGCGACGGCGAGTTCCACACCTACGCCGGCCGCCGCGTGCCGAAGTATGTGAGCAGCGCCGAAGGCAACAGCCGCACGCTGACCATCTCCAGCCGCCCGCTGATGATCCCCAACAACAAGAACCCGTTCATCGTTGCGGACGTCCTGACGGACTGAGCGCAGCAGAAAGGAGCAGAGCATGATCCAGATCATCAAGGGCACCTTCGGCTACTATAACGGCCGCAAGGTGATCCCCATCACTGAAGCAGATGGCCCTCAGAAGTTCGACGACGAGCTGGAGGCCCGTCTGGTGAAGGAAGGCGTCGCCAAGTACATCGGCGAGCTGGGCGAGACTGCCGAGCAGCCCGCACCCGCTCCCGGCGACGACGCCGACGAGCCTGCCAGCACCAACACCGCGGCCGACGAGGCCCCTGAGTACAACGAGGACATGAAGCTCGACGAGCTGAAGGAAGTGGCCACGCGCTATGGCGTGGACGCCTCTGCTATGCGCAAGAAGGCCGACGTCATCGCTGCCATCGAGGCCACCAAGGCCGAGCAGCCTGATGACGGTGCCGACGACGAGGAGCCCCCTCAGATCGGCGCCGCCGATCCCGTCTGATGGCCTTCAGCTTCAAGGCGATGGTCGAGGCTGACCGTCGGCGCACGTTTCTCAATCTCGACGAGTTCGGTGAGAAGCACACCGTCGAAGGCAAAGCCATCGCCGCCGTGCTGGACGACAACGCCCTGAAGGAACGCCAAGGGGGGCAAGAGCTGAGCGTCGCGGAGTCCTCTCTGCTGCTTTACGCGGCGGTCGAGGATCTGCCCGCTCGGCGCCCGGCGGGCGAAGGGCTCAACGTCGACGGCCGCGAGTACATCGTCAACGACTGGAGTGAGGACATGGGGATCGCCACCGTGGCCCTCGGCCAGACTGTCACCATGTAGGAGGTGCCCCATGTCCATCGTCAACAGCATCGAAACCGTCCGGGACTGGCTGACCGCCGAGGTCTGCCCTCTGGTCAAGCTGAAGCTCCCCGACGACAACGCAACGGACGCCTCCTACCCATACAAGCTGGTAAACCCGGCCGCGTTCTCGCTTTTCGTACCATCGAAGGACAGGACGCCCCCGAACATCGCCGCGCCGATCCCGTCGGTTTGCGTGCAGATCGTTCAGGGCGACGACGACCTGCTCCAGAGTGCCCGAGACATCAAGATCCGGCTCTGCTTCTCAGCGTGGGATCCCGGCTACCACGGGCCCGACATCTTCAAGCCGAAGGGCGACGGCAGCGGCACCTACATCCAGCAATACAACGAGGCGGCGGCCTCCTACTTCGTGAAGAACGGAGAGGGCTGGCGTGACGCATGGAATTTTGTGGACACAGCTCTCCGGCTGATTGAAAACGCCGAGTACCTCGGCGACCTCCGCGTCATCAAGGAGAAGGGCATCACCTTCGGCCCCGTCACGGAGCAAGACGCCGTCCCCGACTTCTACCCGTACTGGTTTGCATGGGCTGAGTTCTCCGTCGAGGAGACCCTGACCCGCAACCCGAAAAGCTACCAACACCTGCTTTAAGGGCAGCCGCTCGGCTGCTCTAATTTCATGCAAAGGAGGATAAGCAGATGGCAAACGAATACCTCTACGGCGCCTACGGCCACATCGGCGAGACCGTGGCACAGAGCGCCGTGCAGGCGGGCACCACGCCGGTCTATATCGGCACGGCACCCGTCAACCTCGTGCGCGGCTTCGGCGAGGCCGGCATCATCAACGCGCCGATCAAGATCACCAGTCTGGTCGACGCTCAGAAGAAGATCGGCTACTCGTCCGACTGGGGCACCTTTACCCTGTGCGAGGCCGTGTACGCGCATTTCAACAACACCCTCGGGAACATCGGCCCGATCTACGTCATCAATGTGCTCGACCCCTCCGCGGGCAAGCACCGCAAGGAGGCGGCCACCACCAAGGCCCTCACCTTCACCGGCGGCCGCGCCGAGTTCGCCAGCGACAAGATCATCCTCGACACCCTGACCATCGCAAAGAATGACAGCGGCAACTACGTCGAGGGCACCGACTACGCTGTGGACTATAACTTCACCAAGGGCACGGTCATCATCACCAGCCTGAAGGACGACGCGCAGCTCGCCGGCAGCCTGACGGCCAGCTTCAGCGAGGTGGACGACTCTGAGATCGCAGACAGCGACATCATCGGCGGCGTCACCTCCTCCGGCGAGTACAGCGGCCTGAGCGCGATCGCGCTGCTCTATCCCGAGCAGTTCGCGGTCTGCAATCTGATCGCGGCCCCCGGCTGGAGTCACAGCCCTGCCGTCTACAACGCCATGCTGACGACCTGCAAGAAGATCAACGGCCACTGGGACGCCTTCGTCGTGGCCGACCTGCCCCTCGTGGACAGCACCGCGCAGGCGGTCGACACGATCACCAAGGCGATCGCATGGAAGAAGGCCAACGCCTTCACCGGCGAGCGTTCTAAGGTCTACTGGCCGCAGGCTGTGGACAACCTCGGCAACGTGTTCCACCTGAGCACGCTGGCCGTGGTCGAGCTCATGCGCGCCGACTTCAGCCACAACAGCGTCCCGATGGAGACCTGCGGCAACAAGGCGATCCCCGTCATCAAGCAGTATTTCGGCGCCAACGCGAAAAACCGCGGCTTCGACCAGCAGAGCGGCAAGGAGCTGACGCAGAACGGCATCAGCACCGCCGTGGCATGGGGCGGCGAATGGGTACTGTGGGGCGACCATACGGCTGCCTACACCTACGGCGCAGACGTGGATCCCCGCGCGATCTTCGACGTCTCCATGCGGATGCTCATGCACATCACCAACGACTTCCAGCGCGAGTGGAGCCCGGAGATCGACGAGCCCATGACCCGCGCGCTGAAGGATCGCATCATCAACCGCGAGCAGGAGAAGCTCGACGGCTATGTCAGCATGGGCGCGCTGCTCGGATCCCCTGTGATCCTGTTCCTCGAGAGCGAGAACAGCACCACCGACGTGATGAATGGCGACTTCCGCTGGGACATCGCCGTCACCCCGACCCCGCCCCTCAAGTCTGCGAGCGTCTACGTCGCCTACACCGACGCGGGCTTCTCCGTCTACTACGAAGGAGGTGACGAGTAATGGCAAACCTGTGGCTCGACCTGAAGGGCCCCATCCTCGCCGATACCGTCTATGTGGACGGCGTTCTCGCCGCCAAGGACGTGACCATCGCCCTGCCTCCCGTCAACCTTGTGACGGCTGACTTCAAGGCGATGGGAACCTACACGGCGCCGCTGCCCGGCCAGATCGAGGCGATGGAGGCATCCATCACCAAGATCGGCATTGACCTCGGCCTGCGCAGCCTCGTCAAGCTGACGAGCAAGACCATCGAGATCCGCTGGGCGCAGGACGTCAAGCTCTCCGACGGCTCCACCAAGACCGAAGGCTGCAAGGCGTTCCTCCGCTGCGTCTCCAAGGGCATCCCCGGCCTGAACGTGGATCCCGGCAACGCCAGCGAGAACGAGATCGCGCTGGCCGTCAGCCGCTACCAGCTTTTCGTCGCTGGCAACGAATACTGGCTGATCGACCAGCTCAACACCATCATGCGCGTCGGCGGCGTCGACTACGCCAAGGACATCCGCAGCGTCCTGTAACAGGAAGGGCGTCGCCTCCGGGGCGGCGCCCTCTATTTATCGAAAGGAGACACACATGGAAAAGCTGACACTCCAGAACCCCATCACCATCAACGGCAAAAAGGTCAAGACTCTGACCTATGACACCGACGCGATCACCGTGGGAATGTTTGCCGATGCTGAGGCCCGCAAGCTCCGCGCGACCTCCAACAAGGGCGGCGGCAGCGCCGGCGCCTGCGAGCTCGACTACTCCCTGCACGCCTATCTCGCCATGATGGCGATCGTCGCCGTCAACAGCGACATCGACGTCAGCGACCTCGAGCGCATCAGCGGCCCCGACGTCATGGAGCTTATGAGGATCGGCCGAAATTTTACTACGGCGAGGTCGGCGGCACAATCCGAGGAAAGCGGCTCGGAGAGCTCGTCCGAGACTACTCTCGAGCCTTCCACACCTCAGTCGGCGAGCTCCGACGGGAACGCCTGACCGACTTCCTGATGGAATACTACGAGGCAGCCGAGGAGGCCAAGCGGCAACGCGACAAGGCCGCCTCAATGCCCCGGAATAACTTCAGGAAATACAGAAGGAGGTGACACTGATGGCAGGCAAAAACAAGATCATGCAGGCCGTCGTCAGCTTCGCCGGCACCATCGACCCCTCCCTCGGGAAGGCGATGGACAACGTCGCGGGACACCTCGACAAAGTAAACTGGAAGGCCGTTGCCGTCGGTGCTGCCGTGGGCGGCATCGCTGTGGCAACGGGCAAGGCGGTCGTCGAGGCCGGGAAGTATCTGGCAGAGCTGGGCGACGACTACAACAAAGCCATGAACCAGCTCTCTGCATCTACCGGCGCCACCGGCGACGAGCTGGACGCGCTGGGCGAGAGCGTAAAAAACATCTACGCGCAGAACCTCGGCGAGGACTTCAACGACGTGGCCGAAGGGCTGGCCGCTACGCAGAAAGCGAGCGATCTGGCAGGCGAAGCACTGGAGCAGGCCACCGCGGCCGGCTTCGTGCTGCGTGACACCTTCGACTACGACATCAGTGAAAGCGCCAGAGCCGCCTCGGCTCTGATGAAAAACTTCAACATCAGCGCCGAAGAAGCCTACGGCCTAATCGCCACCGGCGCACAGAACGGCGCAGACAAAAACGGCGACCTGCTCGACACCCTGAACGAATACTCGGCGCAGTTTGCGGCCCTCGGCCTGAGCGCCGACCAGTTCATGGGCTCCCTCGTGGAAGGCGCTGACGCCGGCCTGTTCAGCATCGACAAAGTGGCCGACGCCGTCAAGGAGTTCAACATCAGAGCGAAAGACGGCAGCGACAGCAGCGCCGAAGCCTTCAAGGGCCTCGGCCTCAACTCCGACAAAATGTTCGCGGCCTTTGCAGCCGGCGGCGAGACCGCGCAGGCTGCATTTTTCGACACCGTCGAGGCTCTGAACAAGCTCGAGGATCCTCTCAAGCGCAACGAGATCGGCGTCGCACTGTTTGGCTCGCAGTTCGAGGATCTGGAGGCGGGCATCCTGCCCGTGCTCGGGGACATCGAGACCGCAGCCTATGACGGCGCCGCTGCACTCCAGCAGATCAACGACGTCAAGTACAACGACCTCGGCTCTGCCTTCGAGGCGGTCAAGAGGTCGGCCGAAGTGGCTCTGCTGCCTATGGCGTCGATGATCGCCAACACACTGACATCGCTGGCCCCGATCCTGACCGACACCTTCGAGGAAATCAGCCCGGTCATCACCGACACGCTCAACGCTTGTATGCCGTTTGTGCAGGACTTCCTCGTCGGCATGGGCGACACCCTGAAGAAGGTCATGCCGATGGTCACGGAGCTGGCTGCGGGCATCCTGCCACTACTGGCTCAGCTCGTGGGCTCGTTCCTGCCGCCTCTGCTCGACCTCGCACAGCAGCTACTCCCGCCGCTCATGCAGATCGTTCAGGCTATTCTACCGCCGATCGCCAGCATCCTTGCCACCGTGCTCCCGATGCTGACGCAGATCATCTCGACCGTGCTGCCTGTGCTGGCGAACCTGATCGCCGCGCTGCTGCCGGTCATCACCCCGCTGCTGGAGGTGGCCCTGCAAATCGTCAACAGCGTCATCATGCCGCTGCTGCCTCCGCTGATGCAACTGATCGAGGCCCTGCTGCCCCCGGTCGTGAGCCTGCTCAATGCGATCATGCCGCTCCTCTCGCCCCTGCTGGCTATTCTGGAACCCATCGCAAGCGTGCTCGGCACGATCGTCGGCTGGGTATCGAAGATTGTCAGCTTCGGCTCCGGCGTCATCAGCAAGATCGCGGGCCTGTTTGGAGGTGGAGGCGGCGGCAGCGCCGACGTTTCCGGCTATGCGACCGGCGGCTTCACGAGTGGCCCGTCCATCGCGGGCGAGGATCCGCGCTATCCGACCGAGGCGGTCATCAGCTTCAACCCTGCGTACCGCTCGCAAAACCTGTCCTACTGGGCCGAGGCTGGCCGGATGCTGGGCGCATCCAGCGAGGCCGGCTACGAGCCCATCAGCAGCGGATCGGGCACGGCTGTGGTCTATGACCTGAGCGGCCTGTCCTTCTCACCTCAGATCAAGGTCGAGGGCGACACCGACGAGGACGCCCTGATCCGAAAGCTCCGCGACCTCGAGCCGGAGTTCATCGACTTCATCCTCGAGGCACTCAGCAGAAGGGAGGGCGGTGCCTATGTCACAGCAGACAGTCGGCTTTATTGATTATGTGGCGCAGGGCGGCGACACCTTCGACAGCATCGCGCTCGTCGCCTATAACGAGGAGCGCATGGCGAGCACCATCATCGAGGCCAACCCCGACCTCAGCGACGTGCTGATCTTCGAGGGCGGCGAGGCTGTGCGGATCCCGATCGTCGAGACTGTGGAGACGCCGGAGACCCTGCCGCCGTGGAGGAGGTGACGCCGTGAAGATCCTATACGAAGGCGTCGACATCTACCCGGACGTCAGCGTCCACCGCTGCTATCACGATATGTACGCCGAAAAGCAGAGCGACGAGCTGCTGCTCAAGCTCAACGACACCCGCGAGCTGTGGGACTCGTGGAACCCCAAGAAGGGCGACACCATCGCCATCGAGGATGGCGCTGCCAAGACGGGCAAAATGTTCGTCGAGAGCGTCGTCCCCGAGTCCGGCATCATCACCCTGCGGGCCTATTCCGTCCCGCAGTCTGCGAAGGATAAGCGGAGCAAATCGTGGGAAAAGGTCAAGTTCCTGCAACTGGCTCAGGAGATCGCCGGCCGCCACGGCCTGACGCTCGAGACCTACGGGATCACCGACCAGACCTACGACTACGTCGAGCAGAACAACCTCGCAGACTTCGCATTTTTTCAAAACCGCTGCACCCTCGAGGGCGCGGCGTTTCTGGTGTATGACGGCAAGCTGGTCGTCTACGACGAGGCGTACATGGAAAGCCAGCAGCCCGTCGACACCATCACCATCACCTCGGCCAATGACTTCGAGTACCGCGACGAGGGCACCAACGCCTACGGCTCGGCCGAAGCCGTCAACGGCGGTCTGACCGGCACCTTCGCAGCCCCGAACGGCGGCGACAAGGTGCTGCGCCGGATCCTACCCTTCCGCATGACTGACCAGAGCGAGGCCGACCGCTTCGCCAAGGGCCTCCTCCGGGACGCCAACAAAAACGCGACCGTCGGCACCCTCTGGACGGGCTCGCTGCTGCGAGACTATGCGGCGGGCTCTGTGGTCACGCTGGCGACCGAGGGCGTTAAGTCGTGGGACGGCACGGCCTTCATCAGCCGGATCCGGCACGACTACGTCAAGACGCGGAGCAAGCTATACCTCCGCAAGCCACTGGAGGGATATTGATGAACAGCAACAACCAAATGATCCAGAAGGGCAAGATCTCCAGCGTGGAGGGAAAGGCCGACAGGAACGGCGACAAAACCACGGCCAGAGTGCTCCCGAGCACCGCCGACAGCATGGTCACACGGCCGCTGACGATCCCGTGGTATCTGCGCGGAGAGATGGGAAACCTGACCCCCGGCACAGAAGTCGCCTATGCTATGTTCGAGGACGGCACCGGCATCATCCTCTCCCGCATGGACGGAGAGTGGGACGGTATCGTCCCGGGCGACATCACCGTCAAGAAGGGCGCGCTCACGATGCAGGACAAGGGCATCAGCGTCCCGTCGGCAGACGTGACCGCCACGGGCATCAGCCTGACCGGCCACACCCACACCGACAGCATGGGAGGCGGCACTTCTGGCCCGCAGTAAGGAGGGATAGACATGGCCGTCATGGCATCATGGAACGGCAAGACGTGGGGCGTCTCCAGCCAGAGGATCGCCGCCCTGAATGGCGTCTCCTCCAGCGTCGAGCTCGACACGGAAAACAGCGACGACAAGGCCGGATCCCCGGCCACTAAGACCAAGGCGCTCAAGCTGCAAAGCATGAGCTTCGACTTCGATCTGGCGTCTGCCGTGGGCGGCGACGCCCGGGGAGAGTTCGAGTCGTGGACGTCGCTGGTCGGGCAGTACGCCCCCTTCTATCTGGCCGGCCGGCGCTTCGGCCCGGCCAATCTTCAGCTTACCGGCGTCAGCCTCTCAGACACCACACTCGACAACCTCGGCCGGATCCTGAAGGGCAAGATCACGATCAACCTGACGGAATACGCCGAGGAGGCCAGCAGCAAGAAGGCCGGCGCAGGCGGCTCGAGCAAGAGCTCGTCCGCGGCCGGCGTCTCGTCCTCTGGCGGCGTCGGCCGGCGTCTGAGCGCCGTCACCGTCGGAGCATCCAGCAGCGACAAAGCTGCGAAGAAACCCAACAACGCACAGCTCAAGTAAAGCGAGGTGATCCCATGAAAGCATCCGGCAACGGAGCGCCAGAGATCTGTGTGCAGAACCTCCTCAAGACCATCCGCGGGGAGGTGCCCTATGAGCGCATCAAGGGGATCGACCGCACGCTGATCGACAAGCCGAGCGAAACCGCTGCGACCGATCTGGCCGCCGACGTGGAGTTCCTCGTGGAAACCTACGAGCCCCGCGTGCAGCTCAGTGACTCCGACCTGAAGGCTCTGACCGCTCAGGCCGGCGACTTCGAGCTGCGGGCCAGCATCGACAACATCACATGAAGGAGGTGAACAGCGTGAGCGACGCGACAAACACCTACGGCGAGGACATCAAACTCACCACGACAGACGCGAGCACCCTATACAAGACCATCATCACCGAGCTCGAAAAGGGCGCCGGCGAGCCGCTCTACCCGGGCGACGAGCGCCGGATCTTCGGCGAGGCTCTCGTGCCCGTGTTCGTTGCCCTCTACAACAGCCTCAACGACGTCGGCCGGCAGACGCTCCTCCGCTATGCGAGGGGCGAGGTGCTGGACGCCATCGGAGAGCGACAGGACGTGAAACGACTGGAAGGCACACCGGCCAAGACGACCATGCGCTTCTCCGTCTCCACGCCGCAGGAGAAAAACATCATCATTCCGAAGTGGACGAAGGTGACGCCGGACAGCGAAAACTATTTTGCAACCGACGAGATCGCTGTGCTGCAAGCTGGCGCCTACTCTGTGGAGGTGCCGACCTCGGCCGTGAGCAACGGCACGAAGTTCAACGGCTACGCAGCCGGCACGATCACCACCCTCGTCGACCTGATCCCCTACATCGAGTCCGTCACCAATCTGACCGAAACGGCCGGAGGCGATGACGGCGAGCCCTACACCACCGAGGGCGACAACCGCCTCCGCGAGCGGATCCGTCTGGCGCCCGCCAAGAGATCCACCGCGGGCCCTGAACAGGCTTACATCTACTGGGTAATGACGGCCGACAGCTCCATCGTGGACGCAAAGGCCGTCAGCGAGAAGGAAACCGTCAGCGAGACCCTCACGGTCTACGACGGCAAAGCCTTCAAGGGCGGCGGCACACTTCTGACCGACACCCTCGTCGTGAAGGCCCACGGGCAGAGCACGGCGGCGGTCAAGGACACGGACTACACCGTCGACTACGCCGACGGCCTGCTGGCCATCACGCTCAAGGGCAGTCTCGCGGCTGCTGAAAGCATCGACATCATCATCACCCGCACGCTGGAGGGCTGCGTCAAGATCGTGCCCCTGCTGGAAGGCGGCGGGATCCCCGACGCTGCCATGCTGGCGAAGGTGCTGGACGTGGTCAACGCCAAGGACATCCGGCCGCTCACTGACAAAGTGAGCGCCGTGCCCCCGGAGGTCGAGACCTACGACATCGAGATCGTGTACTACACCACGCCGGAGAGCGAGGCTGAGGTGATCGCCAACGTCGAAGGCACAGGCGGCGCGATCGACCGCTACAACGAGTGGCAAGTCGCAGCCCTCGGCCGGGACATCAACCCCGACCAGCTCCGCAAGCGGATCCTCTCGCCTTCGTGGGGCGAGAACCTGACAGGCGCCTTCCGCGTGGACGTCGTCAAGCCGACCTACAAGGCCCTCGACGACACGCAAGTCGCCAAGTTCGGCGGCCACCTGACTGTCAGCCACAAGGTCGAGAGCGAGGTGGTGTAAATGCGGCTCAATGAGACCGAGATGGTCAAGCTGCTGCCTGCGTGGATGCAGGAGGACGGCAGCGACAAGGGCATCGCCACCGGCTGCGACATCATCAGCCGCGACGCCTATGCACGCCTGAAGCTCCTGAGCAGGTGGGACAAGATCGACCAGCTCAGCGACGCAGAGCTCGACGAAATGGCGTGGGAGCTGAACATCCAGTGGTATGACAGCACCGCGCCCATCGCAGCCAAGCGGGCCGTCATCCGCAACAGCGACCGCGTCTACGCAAAACTCGGCACCCCCTACGCCGTGGAGCAGATCGTGGCCGACTACTTCGGCACCGGCGAGGTCAGGGAGTGGTATCAGTACGGCGGGCAGCCGCATCACTTCAAGGTGCTGAGCGACAACCCGAGCCTCGTCAACAGCAACCTCGACCTGTTCCTGAAGCTGCTGCGGACGGTCAAGCGCCGCAGCTCGTGGCTCGACGCGATCCTGATCTGCCTGACTGGCGAAATGTTCCTCTATTCCGGCATGGCCGTCAGGGATCACACCAAAGAGGTGCACGTCATGGGCAGCGACGAGATCCACATCTACCACGCGGCCGTCGTCCACGACAACAACCGCGAGACCGTCAGCATCGGCACCGACGCGGCGGTCATCTCAGACTAAGGAAAGGAGATAGACATGGCTGCATTTATCAACAACGACATCACCACCGCCGGCCTGATCGTTCTGGCGAAGGGCGTGGCCGGCCAGAAGATCAACTACACCAAGATCGTCCTCGGCGATGGCTACCTCGAGGAGGGCCAGACGCCCCGCACCCTCACCGGCGTGGTCAGCCCGAAGGCGACCGTCGACATCACGAAGCTGAAGATCAACGGCGACGGCACCGTGGCCGTCGGCGGCATCTTCACCAACGGCGACGAGACCGAGGGCTTCTACTACCGCGAGCTCGGCCTTTATGCCGAAGATCCCGATCCCGAGGTCGGCGAGGTGCTGTACTGCTACGGCAACTGCGGCGATCTGGCCGAGTGGATCCCGCCCTCCGGCGGCGCCACCATCGTCGAGAAAACCATCGACATCGTCACCGCGATCGGCACGGCCACCAATGTGACCGCCTACATCCCCGCCGACGCCTACGCCACCAAAGAGGACTACGAGACCTACAAAGCCATCGCCCTCGGCGCACAGGCTACGGCAGAGGAGGCTCTGGCACTCGCCCGGCAGGCCATCGCAATCGCACAGGCCGCCGAGGCGTCGGTGAATGACCTGAGCAACGCAGTCGGCCAGAACACCAGCAAGATCGCAACGCTGTGGGACGCCGTTTTCAGCGAGATCACGACCAACCCCTTCCAGATCACGTTTGCAGACCTGACGGGCATCACCCTGACGGCCGGCATCTGGAACAGCGGACTCCAGCGGCTCGAGTGCTAAACTACCGGCCAAAGGCCAGAAAGGAGGCCGCCCATGTATAGAGGCACCACACCAACCATCACCATCAACTGTGACATCGACGTCAGCGAGTTCGTGACCATGTGGGTAACATTCCGCACGCAGCAGCTCGCCACCTATGCCCCGCCGAAGCAGGTGGAAGTCACCAAGCACCTCGGGGACGAGGGCGTCGACGCGACCGACAAGGTCGTCACCGTCAGTCTGACGCAAGCCGACACGCTGCTGCTCGGCTCTCTGTCTCCCGACGAGGATCAACAGGTGGAGGTGCAGATCCGCGGCAGGACGGAGGACGGGCGCGCGTTTGCGAGCAACATTATGACCGCCCCGCTCAGCCGGATCCTGAAGGACGGCGTCATCTAAGTGAGCGTCGACTTCAATGCCTCGTTCTCTGGCAGCGCGGAGACCTTCGGGGCGAAGATGACCGAGACGCCTGCCTCCATGACCGCCTCCATGAAGGAGACGGGCGGCGGCAGCGCCTCAAACTACGAAGCCCTGCGCAACAAGCCCAAGATCAACGGGCACGAGCTGATCGGCGACATGACGCCGGCGCAGCTCGGCATCACGAACGACAGGCACCACACCCACAAGCAGGCGCAGGCAGCGAAGGTGTGGACAGTCGCCCACAACCTCGGAAAGCGGCCCGCCGTCACGGTCGTCGACAGCGCCGGCACTGTGGTCATCGGGGAGGTCGACTACCTCGACGACAACACCGTGCTCCTGACCTTCTGCGCGGCCTTTTCCGGGACTGCATACTTCAACTAAGGAGGTAAACCCGTGAAAATCCTGACAAATCTGGATCTCTCGCAGAATGAGATCCAAAACGCCATCATGCAGCCGCTCGCTGCACCTCCGGCCAACCCGAAGCTCGGCCAGATCTATTTCAACAGCATCGACCTGACGCTGTACCTGTGGACAGGCGAGAAATGGATCCCCGTGCCGACTAAGCTCTCGCAGCTCGAGAACGACAGCAAGTTCATCACGGCCAAGGACGTCCCCGAGGGCGCAGCCGCATCCACGACCACGCCGAAGATGAACGGCACCGCTGCCGTTGGCTCCGAGACAGCGTTCGCACGCGGCGACCACGTCCATCCCAAGGACACCAGCAAGCTGAACACGGACGGCGACGGCTCCAACGTGACCGTCGCCTTCGAGGCAGCAGCCAAGCGTGAGGCACCCGTCTCCGGCGAGAAACTGAGCGTCCTGCTCGGCAAGGTGCTGAAGTTCTTCAGCGACCTCAAGACCGTGGCCTTCTCCGGCAGCTATAAGGATCTGAGCGACAAGCCGACGATCCCGTCCGCTGCCGCTGACGTCGGCGCGATCCCCGCAACGGAAAAGGGCGCAGCCGGCGGCGTGGCCGAGCTGGACAGCGGCGGCAAGGTGCCGGCCAACCAGCTCCCGAGCTATGTGGACGACGTCGTCGACGCCTACATCCGCACCGGCGCCACGGCCCTCGGCGCCGACTGGCTGAGTAAGACCTCCGGCGGCGCCGCCATGACGCCTGAGTCCGACAAGATCTACGTCATCCTGAGCGAAGGCGAGTACCAGAACAAGACGTACCGCTGGAGCGGGACGACCTACGCCGTCATCGGCAACGACCTCGCCATCGGCGAGACTGCGAGCACCGCCTACCGCGGCGACCGCGGCAAGACGGCATACGACCACAGCCAGAGCGCCCACGCTCCCGCCGACGCCGAGAAGAACGTCCAGAGCGACTGGAACGAGACGGACGGCAATAGTGACGCCTTCATCAAAAACAAGCCCGCGATCCCGAAGGCCGTCACCAAGACCGTCCAGACTCTCAGCGACGCGGCGAGCAAGAGCTTCACCGTCACCGGCTACATCCTCAGCGTGATCCTGATCGACAGCGTCACCAAGGAGCAGGTCATCGGCGACGTCTCTTTCGAGAACGCCACGGCCTCGGCCAACGGCAAAGTCACGGTCACGCTCGCGGCCGCGCCCTCCAACCCGATCCTCGTCGTCATCACAAGCATCGCACTGTAAGGAGGCCGGCCTATGAAACACTACGGAGCAGTCGACGACCCGAAGGACATCACGACGAAGGAGTATGTCGACGCGGCTGACAACGCTCTGAAGGTGAAGGTCGACGCCCTGTGGGACTTCGTTTGCACGGACATCACGAGCAACCCCTTCCAGATCACATTCGACGATCTTGAGGGGCTGACCGTGAAATCCGGCATCTGGAACACAGGGCAGCGGAGGCTCGAGTGCTGATGGGAAACTGCTACAACTACACCCCGATCCCACCAGCCGAAGCCTCCTGCATCATCGCGCACCTGTTCGTCAAGCTGGCCCTGCCCTGCTCCTGCTGCAAGCGGGAGGACGGCGTCATCGTCATTCAGGGCAAGACCTACGACGGCAGTAGCGCCCGCGTCACAATCAAAGGCGAGGAGGTGAGATACTACGGCAAGCAACGGACACTCGCGGCCATACGAGCGGGCCAATGTAGGCCGCCCGCCCTTCGGCCGTGACAAACTGCCCGAGATGCAGGTCATCACGGACGCCAAGGAGCTCGAGAAACACACCTACATCAAGACCAGAAACCCGGCCGTTTTCCCGAAGAAGGAGCGGCTCGGTCTGGCGCAGAGGATGATGAACGAAGCCAGCGACCTCGTCGCCGATCTGATGGAGGCCAACGATCTGCTCCTGACGGATCCCGAGGAGCGTGAGCTCAGGTATCGCGCGCAGCGGTCGGCGCTTCGCAACTGCCGAAAGCTGATCCACCACATCGAGCTCGCGCATGAGATCCTCAGCGGCTTCGGCGATGACGCCTTTGCATACTGGGCGAAGATGGCGGCCGGCGTGAAGAACCAGACCGCCAAATGGTACAAAACGGATAAAGAGAGGGCCGCCAAGCTGGACGCGCAGAAGCGTCACCAGTGAGGCGGCCCTCGGGGTATGCCTTGTTTTTTCGTGCCGGCTCGGCCAACAACGCCCGCAACGTCAACACCGATGGCACTCTGAACAGGAACAACGCCTACAACGGCAACAACGGCCTGCGCCCCGCTTCGATGGATCGCCCGACTTATTAACCGCCCGGAGACGGACGGCGAACACTGTGCCCCATCATCCAAGGAAGGCATATCCCTCCCGCAGCCGCGGCCGTCTGACCGGCCCGGTCATGGGTAAACACAAGACCGCCGATGCCCCCGGCGGCGCACGCAAAGCGTGGCCGGAGCTATACACGGCGGGGAGACTTTTCAATGGAGAATATCGTAAACAGCACCATCGCGCTCTACAAAGCATACCGCAAAACCCGCTGCGGAAAGCGCGACAACCCGACCGCCATGCGCTACCGCATGGAGGCCATCGAGCGCACCGTCGCCCTCTCTGAGAGGCTCCAGCGGCGCGACTATTCCTTCGGGCCCTACTACCCCTTCAAGGTGTACGAGCCAAAGGAGCGGCTCGTCCTCGCCATCGACTTCGAGGGCAAAGTCGTCCAGCACTCGCTCTGCGACAACGTCCTCGAGCCGGCGTTCTCCCGGCGCTTCATCCGGGACAACTACGCCGGCCAGATCGGCAAAGGCACCCACGACGGCCTCGACCGTCTGGCTGCGGCCATGCGCCACTATTTCTTCAGCCGAAAGGCAGCAGACGAAGCAGTCCGCAAGGCTGCCGGCCTGCCGCCCCGGCCGATGAACGAGTGGGACTACGCCGACGGCTGGGTACTGAAGGGCGATTTTTCAAAGTTCTTTTACACCCTGCTCCATTCCTACTGTTACGAGACGGCCCGCCGGGCCCTGAAGTGGCTGAAGGATCCCGAGCTGATCGACTTCGCTGAGTGGCTGCTGTGGCTCATAATCGACAGCACGCCAGACCCCGGCATCCCGATCGGCAACCAGTCGAGCCAACTGCTCGCGCTGCTCTATCTGGACGCCTTCGACCACTGGCTGAGGGATGACCGCGGCCTCGTATATGGCAGGTACATGGACGACTTTTACATCATCCACAGCGACAAGCTGCTGCTCCGGCAGATACTCAAGGAGATCGAGGCGTACATCAAGCCGCTCGGCCTTCGGCTGAACGGCAAGACGCAGATCCTCCCGCTGAAGAACGGCATCGACTTCCTCGGTTTTCACACCTACCTCACGCAGACCGGCAAGGTCGTGAGGAAAGTGCGAGCCAAGAGCATCAACAACATGAAGCGCAAGATCCGCAAGTTCCGCGGGCTGGTGGACTCCGGCAAGATGACACTCGACAGCGTCGTGCAATCCTACGCGAGCTGGACGGGCCACATCTCACACGGCAACACCTACCACCTGCGGCAGAACATGGACGCCTATTTCTTCAGCTATTTCCCGGAGCTCAAACCATCACCGAAAGGAGACACAACTCATGGCCCAAAAACTGAGCAACCTCGCAAACAAGTCGAAGGTCAAGTTCGGCAGCCTGTACGGCAGCCCGATCGTCTGGATCGTGGCCGATAAGAACCACGCAGGCTACCCCTCCAACAGCGTCACGCTCGTGACCAACCAGATCATCAAGATGCTGTGCTTCGACGCAACAGAACCGAGTAACGGCAACAGCGACCGCCGCAACTACGGCAACAACCGCTACATCTACTCGAACCTGCGCCAGTGGCTCAACAGCCCCGCGGCTGCCGGCCAGTGGTACACCGCACAGCACTCCGCAGACCAGACGCCGGACTCCTCCCACGTCTGGAACAGCGTCAACCCGTACAGTGGCCTCGCCGGTTTTCTGAACGCCTTCACCGCCAACGAGCGGGCGGCTCTGCTGAACACCACCATCACGGTCGGCAAGAGCTCCACAGACGGCGGCGGGACGGAGACCTGCACGGATAAGATCTTCCCCCTGTCCTGCACTGAGGTCGGCCTGAGCGGCGACCACGTCTGCGGCAGCAAGCTGGCGATCTTCAGCGACAACAACAGCCGCATCGCCACCGTGACGGCCTCCTGCGTCGCCAATTCCAACTATTCCAGCAACCCGGGCTCTGGTGCCGCATGGTACTACAGGCTGCGGGACGCCCATGCCGGCTCGGCCTACTGCGCCCGCGTCGTCAGCACCGATGGCGCTCTGGGCTGGAACAGCGCCTGCAGCGGCAACGTCGGCCTGCGCCCCGCTTGTAATCTGTCCTCTGATCTCCTGATCTCCGACTCCGTCGACTCGGATGGATGCTATACAGTGATCTACAATCAGGCGCCCACAGCGCCGTCGTCCATCACTGTCCCGAGCGAAGTGCTCGGCGGCGAGAACCTGAGCATCTCGTGGGCGGCCTCCACCGACCACGACGGCAACCTCTCCGGCTACGTTCTGGAGCGCAAGGTCGGGAGCGGCACATGGGCGCAGGTCTACAAAGGATCCGCGCGCACCTACACCGACACCACCACCTACGGATGGACGAGCGTGCAGTACCGCGTCAAGGCATACGACGCCGCCGGCGCGGAAAGTGCGTACACCACCAGCGCCACCCGCACCGTCACCAATAACCGACCGCCCGTCATCAGCGGCACGGACGGCGCCCTCGGCAGTTTCAGCACGGCGGCCCCGTCCTACGAGTACACCGTCACCGACGCCGACGGCCATCAGGTCGACGTCGTGGAGATGCTGGACGGCGTGACGCTGCGCAGCTACACCGTGACCCTCGGCCAGACCAACACGCTGACGATCGGCTCCGAGGCGTGGCTGAAGGTCGTGAACGGCAGCCACACCCTGAAGATCGTGGCGACCGACGCCAAGGACGCCAGCGTCACCCGCACGCTGACCTTCACCAAGGCCGTCACGTCCGTCGAGTTCGAGCAGACCCTCGCTATGGAGGCCGACGCCATGCCGACCAAGGCCCTCGTCAACATTCAGGGCAATTTCCCGGCCGGCTGCACGCTTCAGGTCTGGATCTGCAACAACGGCAACGACGCGAGCCCGACGTGGGAGGACATCACACAGAAGGCCCGCACCGGCCAGAAGCACTATTTCACCAACCAGACCAAGACGGCCGCAGCGTGGGGCGTCAAGGTCAAGGCCAAGCTGCTCCGCGGCTCCGCTACGGAGACCTGCTACATCCAGTCGATCGGAGGTAACTTTGCATGATTAAACACAGAGCCGACAGCATCCAAAAGCTGAACGACGAACAGGCCGCAGAGGCCAAGAAGGACAAAACCATCGCCGAGCAGGCTGACACCATCGAGCTGCTGAAGGGCTGCATCATGGAGCTGGCCGACGTGGTCTACGGCGACGGAGGGGAGGTAACAGCATGAGCAAGATCGTCGAGCTGTACGTCAGGGAGCTGACCCGCGAAGGCTCCACCATGACCATCAACGACGTCCCGAAGAAGCTGCGCAAGCAGGTGGAGGACGCCATCGCTGCCATCGAGGCAGCCGCAAACGCTGGCACCGCGAAGGAAGGGGCGAGCGAATGATCGCCCGGGCCCTCGCGTGGCTATTATTAAAAATTGCAGGAAAGGAGGAGTGTGAAATGCTGGTACGTCTGTATGCAGGCGAGATCATCATGGGCCGCATCACCGAGGACAACGTCCCCGCGAAGCTGAAGGCCCGCGTGCACAAGTATCTCGTCGACATGGGCTACTTCGACGACGTCGAGGAATAAGCCCAACAACAAGGAGGGCCGCGTCCTGCGGCCCTCCGGCTTTTATGAGGTGACACAATGATCGAAATCAACATCGGCGCGCTCGTCGTCCTTTTGGGGATCCCGACGGCCGCGACCGGCTTCTGCTTCTGGATGCTCGAGCACAGGATCCAGAAGCGCGAGAAGCAAAAGGAGGCCGAGGAGGCCAAACGGCAGAAAGAGGCAGCGGCCCGAGAGCGTGCCCGTGAAGATCTCCAGATCATCACCATTCAGGGCACGTCGGCAGCCATCGCCCTCGGCGAGGCGACGGCCCGGGCCGTGCAGCGCATCCCTGACGCGCATTGTAACGGGGATATGCACGCGGCCCTCGACTACGCTGCCAAAATCAAACACGCGCAGAAGGACTTCCTCACCAGTCAGGGGATCCACGCGATCATCGACTAAGGAGGTGAGCAGCATGGCCGCAAAGAAGCGCCGGCGCAAGCGTAAAAAGAAAATCGAGGCGAGCAAAAAGCTCGCATACTGGGCGGCCAGCGTGGCAACGCTCAGCGCAGCCAGCTCTCTGCTGCTCTCTGCCTTCGGGCGCGACCCGGTCGGTGAGCTGACCGGCACCATCTTCACCGCCTGCGTCGGCTATCTAATCACATACGCCGGCAAGAGCCTCGGCGAGAAAATCAGCCGAAACCGCCACGGGCTCGACGCCGACGGCAACCCGCTCCCGGATCCGTCCGGGGACACTCTCAACAATGAGGAGGCAAAAGGATGAACACCATCGACATCACACCCATCGTCAACGCAGCCCTCGCCCTGATCGGCGCCGGCGTCAGCGTTTTCCTGATCCCGTGGCTGAAGAAGCAGACCACCGAGGCACAGCGCAAGGAGCTGACCGCGTGGGTAAAGATCGGCGTCGCTGCCGCTGAACAGCTCTACGTCGGACAGGGCCGCGGCGAGGAGAAGAAGCAGTACGTCCTCGACTTCCTGAAGCAGAAGGGCTTCAAGGTCGACGAGGAAAGCGTCGTCAACGCGATCGAGGCAATCGTCAAGCAGCTCAACACTGAGGGCCTGACCATCGAATAACGGAGAGGGCGGGCTCCGGCCCGCCCTTTTCTTGCTTGTAAAGGAGGCAAACCCATGAAAAACCAGAACACCGACGACATCAAGCTGAAGCCCGGCGAGACCGTCACAGACGAGACTCTCGACGAGCTGACCGGCGGGAAAGGAGACGACAATGAGTAACAGCCCTCTGGTGGTCTACACCAAGCTCAGCCCGAACCACTCGGGCAAGCGCACCAAGAAGATCGACACCATCACGATCCACTGTATGGCCGGCAACTGCTCCGTCGAAACCTGCGGCAACCTGTTCGCCAACTCTGCGCGGCAGGCGTCCAGCAACTACGGCATCGGCACCGACGGCCGGATCGCCCTGTACGTCGACGAGGCAAACCGCTCGTGGTGCACCTCGTCCAACGCCAACGACCAGCGGGCCGTCACCATCGAAGTCGCCAACAACGGCGGCGCGCCTGACTGGCCCGTCTCCGCGAAGGCATACGCCGCGCTGCTGGATCTCGTGACCGACATCTGCAAGCGCAACGGCATCAAGCGCCTCGTCTGGTCGACCAGCAAAAACGACCGCGTGAACCACCTGAACGGCTGCAACATGACCGTGCACAGGGACTACGCGAATAAGAGCTGCCCGGGCGACTACCTCTACAACCGCCACGGCCAGATCGCCGCCGAAGTCAACAAGCGCCTCGGCGTCAAGGATGCAGGCAGCAGCACCGGCGGCCAGACCTCCGGCAACACAGAGACCGGCCTGAAGGTCGGCGACGTGGTCGACTTCAAGGGCACGCAGCACTACACCAGCGCGGCGGCCAAGGACGCCAAGATCTGCAAGCCCGGCAAGGCCACCATCACGGCCATCGCGGCCGGCAAGGCGCACCCGTACCACCTGAAGGCGGTCAGCGGCGGCGGCTCCACCGTTTACGGCTGGGTAAACGCTGCGGACATCTCGACCGGCAGCACAGGCACGGCCACGAGCTACCGCGTGCGGACGACGGCCGACGTGCTGAACATCCGCAAGGGCCCCGGCACCAACTACGGCGTCGCCGGCCAGATCAAGGGCAAGGGCATCTACACCATCGTCGCCGAAGCCGCAGGCCCCGGCGCGACCAAGTGGGGCAAGCTCAAGAGCGGCGCGGGCTGGATCTCTCTGGACTACGTCACGAAACTCTAAAACCGCATAGAAAAGCAGAAACCCGCCCGGAGATCCCGGGCGGGCTTTTTCTGTTATGTGGGGCTTTACTCCTCAGCGTCAGGATCCGGCGCTTCACCGGCAGCGGCGAGCTCGGCCTCTGTGGGCTGGAACCGCAGCACACGGCCCTCGGAGTCATAGAAACCGCCGAGCAGGATGGTGAAAATATCTACCAACCAGCCGATCCCGCAGGCCCCGGCCGTCAGCAGCCAAATGACGCCTGTGCCGGTTTTCCCGACATAGAACCGATGGACACCGAAGAAGCCGAGGAAGATGCACAGCAGCAGCGCCACCGTCTTGCTTTTCGGCGACGTCGGCCGCTGCGCTGCGGGGATGCTGACCGCGCCCTGCTGCGCGCCGGACTTCCCGCCGGAGCTCGTCGTATATGACAGACCCGTCCCGGGGATCCCGACGGTCGTGTGGCTTTTCCCCGTCGTGCTGACCGTGTGCTTCAGGCCCTTCGGGCCGAAGCTGATGCTCGCGCTCTTTTTGTTCAGGTTTACCCGGACACCCGGGGCCACCTTAAAGCTGCGTCTAAACCTTGTACCCATGCTTTTCCCTCCTATGTGCGCTTTTTAGCGTTTAGTCATCTTTGGCATAATATTACCATGCCAAAACTGGTAAAGTCAATATTACATAGTCATCTTTAGCATAAAGGGAGGCGAGGGCTGCGAAAATATACAAACCAGACGGCAGGTGCAACATCTCCGGGGAGAGAGTCAGGGAGGAGCGGCTGCGGGCAAACCTGTCACAGAAACAGCTCGCCTACAAGCTCCAGATCATCGGGCTGGACGTCACGCAGAAGGTCATCAGCAGGATCGAGAACGGCAGCCGAGTCGTCGCTGACTACGAGCTGGACTATCTGGCGACCGCTCTCGGCACCACCATCAACCACCTGCTCGGGAAAGAATGAGAAAACCGCACGGCAGCGACGCCGTGCGGCTTTTTTTGTGGAAAAACGCGGGAAAATGTTGAAAATCTGCCGAATTATGCTTGACATTATAGAGCAAATGCTCTATAATATAATCACAGGCAAGGGATAGCCGAGTACAGAAAGAAAGGAGAGCAAAACCGCGGAAAGGAGGCAAAGCCGTGGATGCTGAGCAGATGAAAAAACTGCTCGAGCTGCTGGAACAGGCTCTAAAGTGTGAACAGGTTGCCACCATTACGATCACAATAAAGCCGAACCAAAAGCCCAAGCAGTAAGGTCGAAGGACGGCGGGAAAAATCCCGCCCGCCGTTCCTTTTCATTATAACCACGAAACCACGGCAAAGTCAAGCGGGAGGAACAACATGGACATCTCGATCAAAGTGACCTACAAAAGCGAGGGGCTGCAAAAGCTCCGCAAGGCTGCCGGCCTGTCTCAGTCTCAGCTCGCCGATCTGGCCGGGATCAAGGTGCAGGTGCTCCAGCAGTACGAGCGCGGCGCCCGGGACATCAACGGCGCGAAGCTGCCGACGCTGCTGAAGATCTGCAACGCGCTGGAGTGCAGGCTGGCTGACATCATCACAGACGAGGAGACGCTCGAGCTCCTGAAAAAGTACGAGGAACACTGACACACAGAAGGGGCGGCCGGCGGGCCGCCCCTTTTCTTTTATCACGGAGGGGAACACAATGGGACAGCACTGGAGCCATCTGACGCCGACCAAGCGCATCCAGCTCGACGCCTTCATCCGCGCAGGAATGAAGCCGACAGACATCGCCAAAGAGCTCGGCGTCCATCATACGACCATCTACCGGGAGCTGAAGCGGTGCACCTATGAGCACCTCAACAGCGACTACACCACCGAGACCAGATACAACCCCGAAGGCGCGCAGGCCCGCTATGAGGCCAACCTCCGCGCCAAGGGGCCGGAGCTGAAGATCGGCAACGACTACGAGCTGGCCGACTACCTGATCGCCAAGATCCGCGACGAGAAGTACAGCCCGGAGGCCGCGATCGGTGAGGCCGAGGTCAAGGGCTGGCCCTTCAAGACCCACATCTGCGCGAGCACCGCCTACAACTACATCCGCGGCGAGATCTTCGGCGACGAGCTGACCGTCTCCATGCTGCCGCAGCACGGCAAGCGCCACCAGCCGGAGCGCCCGGCCGGATCCATGCCCCGCAAGCCCGCCGGCCGGAGTATCGAGGATCGCCCTGAGCACATCAACGACCGCAGCACCTTCGGTCACTGGGAGATGGACAGCGTCGAGAGCTGCCAAGGCGTCAGCAACACCTACATCGTGATGACCGAGCGCAAGACCCGCCGCGAGATCATCATCCCCTCGCCGGATAAGACGAGCACCAGCGTCGTCGCTGCCCTCGACACCCTCGAGAAGAAAGTCGGCTCCAAAGTGTTCCCGCTGATCTTCCAGTCGATCACCTGCGACAATGGCTGCGAGTTTGCCGACGCCGCCGGGATCGAGCGCAGCATCACCGGCCGAGGCCCTCGCACCGAGGTCTACTACTGCCACTCGTACCGGCCGAGCGAGCGCGGATCCAATGAGAACCAGAACGGCCTCATACGTCGGCACCTGCCGAAGGGCACCGACCTGAGCACGATCTCCTACGAGGAGACCAAGCGGATCGAGGACTGGCTGAACAACTACCCCCGCAAAATGTTCGGTTATCTGTGCTCCGAGCAGCTTTTCCGGGAAGAAATCGCCCTCATTCTGGCCTCCTGAAAATTATTTTTGCTTTTTTGTGCATTTACTCTTGACAAATGGCAAAATCGAACAACAGGCCGGATATACTTTCAGAAACGCACACAATCGTGCACAAAATAGAACACACGACCGGGTGCGGTATCCAGACAGCAGCCGGCGGCCTCGTAATCGAAATCCCGCATCGCACGCTCGATTTTTGCCTCAACAAGACTGTTTTCCGTCTGCAGATCAAACGGACCGTGCTCGAAAACCAGATAATCTCCTTCGGGGACCTCCATCAGCTGCAGCGGAGCGGGCACCGCGTCGGTGCAATCGCGCGGCAGACGCACACCCCAGCATTCCGCCAGAGGAATGCCCCAGCTGCAGATACGGCCGCTCGGCTCGTTCACGAACGCCATCTGCTGCTCGGTTTCGGGGGCAAGCTGCCGCAGAAGGGCGCTGACCGTCTCCAAATCCTCTCTGGGAATGCGGGACTGCTTTTGCATAAAATCCCAGTAGCCGATGCTCTCATAGTTGCGAATGTGTGCAAATTTGTGCGCCGGAAGCGTGATAAAATACGTCTGTACATCGTTTTCCGTGCCTGCGGGAGCCTGCTCTGCGAGATAACAGTCCAGCGGCCGAATCACCGTGCGCAGCGACAGCGGGCGGGGAGAGCGCCGATATTCGCCGGGCGTGATGCCGTAAGCCGCACAGAACGCGCGCGTGAACGCCTCCTGCGAGGAAAAACCGCAGTCGAGCGCGATATCAAGCAGCCGCTGTTCTCCGTCCCGAACCGCAGGCAGCGCGAGCGCCGGACGGCGTGCCTGCACAAAATCCCGCAGGGAAGTGCCCGTCAGCGCGTGGAATTGGTGCGAAACCTGCGACTGCGAACAGTCAAGCAGCCTCGCTAAATGCGCGAGTGTCAGCGTTTCGCCCTCGTGCACACGGATACAGCGGTCAATCTCAGCGATCAGCCGCAGAACATTGTCGTGCCAGTTTTGCATGAAAATCCCTCCTTGTCCCTGCATTATACAGGAAAATGAGCTGTGCCGCTTGATCTGACCTGCAAAAAAAGAAAAACCGACGTAAAAACGCCGGTTTTCGATCTTATCCGTTCTTCTTGATGGCATTGATGAGCTGCTCGGCCTGCGGAGCGCCGTGCTTCTTGGCCTGCTCGGCCCAGTAGAGCGCCTCGTGCGCGTTATGCGGCGTGCCTTCGCCGCGTGCGTACAGGATGGCGGTGTTCATCATGCACGCTGCGTTGCCGCCCTGAGCGGCCTTGAGAAAATACTGGAAGGCGAAAGCCGCATCCTGCGGAACGCCGGTACCGGTGCTGTACAGCCATGCCAGACGGCCCATCGCCAGCACGTTGCCGCGGTTTGCGGCAATCTGGTACCAGCGGACAGCCTCGTCCATGTCCTTCTCCAAGCCGCGGTCGCCCGTCTCAATCAGGCTGGCGATCAGTGCCGCAGCCTCCGGATGACCGTATTCAGCGGCCTTGCGGTACCAGGTGAGCGCGGTCTGCTGATTCTTTTTCACGCCAAAGCCCTTGTCATGGTAGCACGCCAGATTGAACATAGCAACCGGATCGTTTTGCTCAGCCGCCTTTTTTGTCCATTCAAAGGCATTCTCAGCATTCTTTTCCACGCCCTGTCCGCGCTCATACAGCGAGCCGAGCGCACGCTGCGCCGGTGCGCAGCCGTCCTCCGCGAGAGCCAGCCACTGACCGGCTGCTTCGGCAAAATTGCCTGCCTTATATGCGTCCAGAGCCTGCTCGAACGCCTGTTCAATGCTCTGCTGATTTTCCTTGTTCGCTTCCATTGTTTACTCCTCCAGACAGTACCGCCTTCGAAATATGCGGTATGCAGATATCTTATTCTATCACACCGCACGGCGAAAGTCTACGAAAAAAGCGGAAGAAATAGCATGGCATAACCGTATCTTGACAAAAATGTGAAATGTGTGTGAATGGACTTGCGCTTTGCGCTGAAAAAACGTAAACTGAAAATAGGATTTCTTAATTATTCACCATATAGATTGTAAAACAACGGCACTCTATACTATAAAGGAGAATGTCAAATGGGACTTATCAAAGCAGCAGCAGGCGCGGGCGGCGGTGTGCTGGCTGACCAGTGGAAGGAATATTTTTACTGTGATGCGATAAACGCGGATGTGCTCGCGGTCAAGGGCCGCAAAAAGGTCACCAAGCGGTCGAGCAACACCAAGGGTGACGAGGATATCATCACGAGCGGCTCGGTCATCGCGGTGGCGGACGGACAGGCGATGATGATCGTCGATCAGGGCAGGGTCGTGGAAGCCGCATTCGAGCCGGGTGAGTTCGTCTACGATTCGTCCGCCGAGCCGACTATTTTCGCCGGTTCGTTTGGTGACAGCGTATGCAAAATGTTCGCCAACATGGCCAAGCGCTTCACGTTCGGCGGAGAAGCGCCGCGCACGCAGCGCGTCTACTATTTCAACACCAAGGAGCTGACCGGCAACAAGTACGGAACCGCGTCTCCGGTGCCGTTCCGCGTGCTCGATGAGCGGGCGGGCATCGACATGGACATTGGCCTGCGGTGCTTCGGCGAGTACAGCTACAGGATTGTCAATCCCATGCTGTTCTACACCAACGTGTGCGGCAACATGGCAGAGGAATACCGCCGGGAAAATCTGGACAGCCAGCTCAAAAGCGAACTGTTGACCGCGCTGCAGCCCGCCTTTGCGCGCATTGGTGCAAACGGTGTGCGCTACTCGGCGCTGCCCGCGCATACGATGGAGATTGCGGACGCGCTCAACGAACAGCTTTCGTCCAAGTGGCGTGAGCTGCGCGGCATCGAGATCGTGTCGTTCGGCGTCAACTCGGTCAAGGCAGACGAGGAGGACGAAAAGACCATCAAGGAAATGCAGCGCGAGGCTGCCTACCGCGATCCGACCCGTGCGGCAGGCTCGCTCGTGCACGCGCAGGCCGAGGCGATGAAGTCCGCGGCAGCGAACGCGAACGCCGGTCCGGCGATGGCGTTCATGGGCATGAATATGGCCGGTCAGGCAGGCGGCGCCAATGTGCAGAATCTGTACGCAATGGGTCAGCAGCAGGCGCAGGCGGCAGGCGAGTGGACGTGCTCGTGCGGACAGACCGGCAACACCGGAAAATTCTGCATGGGCTGTGGCAGGCCCAAGCCCGAGCAGAATAGCTGGAAATGCGTTTGCGGTACGGTCAATACCGGCAAATTCTGTTCCGAGTGCGGAAAACCCCGACCGGAGAATACGGTCTGGACGTGCTCGTGCGGCGCGGTCAATCAGGGAAAGTTTTGCTCGGAGTGCGGGAAAGCAAGAAATTAGTCATTAGGAATGAGAAATTAGTAATAAAACGTAGGGGCGCACATTGTGCGCCCGAAATCAAACGGTATGCAGATGGTTTACACGGGCGGCCGCTGACCGCCCCCTGCGGAACACGTTCACTATAAAATAATTACTAATTACTAACTACTAATTCCTAATTCTCCAAAGGAGGATAGAAATGTCAGACAAAGCAACAAACTACCAATGCCCGTCCTGCACGGGACCGCTGCACTACGACGGCGCCGCGGGACGGCTGCAATGCGACTACTGCGGCTCGTCATTTGACCCGGCAGAGATCGAAAAGCTGTACGCCGAAAAGGAACAGCAGGCCGCTTCTCAGCCGGAGACGGGGAGCGACACCGGCGAATGGCAGTCCTCCGCAGATGAGGACTGGGGCACGGATGCGGACAAGATGCGCGTATACAGCTGTCCGTCCTGCGGTGCGCAGCTGATCTGCGAGGAGACCACGGCGGCGACCTCGTGCCCGTACTGCGGCAACCCGACCGTCATTCCCGAGCAGTTCAGCGGCATTCTCAAGCCGGACTACATACTGCCGTTCAAGCTGAGCAAGGAGGATGCGGTTTCCGCGCTCAAGCAGCATTACAAGGGAAAGCTGCTGCTGCCCACGCTGTTCCGCGATAATAACCATATCGAGGAGCTGCGCGGCATTTATGTGCCGTTCTGGCTGTTTGACGGCGAAGCCGAAGGCAGCGCGAATTACATGGCAACGACTACGCGCGTCTTCCGTCACGGAGACACGGAAATCACCGAGACCAGCTTTTACGAGGTGCAGCGCGCGGGCACGCTGCCGTTCAGCCGTGTTCCGGTGGATGCATCGCGCAAGATGCCGGATGATTATATGGATTCCATCGAGCCGTTTGATTATGCCGGTCTGAAGCCGTTTTCGACCGCCTATCTGCCCGGATTTTTCGCGGATAAGTTCGATGTTTCCATCGAGGAGAGCAGCAGTCGCGCGGACAAACGCTGTCGGCAGTCGCTGTCGGATGCGCTGCAGGGAACTGCGCGAAACGGCCGTCCGTATACCTCGGTCATGCCGACCGGCGAGGACATTCACCTCAAACGCACCGGCGTGCATTACGCGCTGCTGCCGGTCTGGATGCTGAATACCCGCTGGAACGGCAAGAATTACATGTTTGCGATGAACGGTCAGACCGGACGCATGGTCGGTGACCTGCCGGTGGACAGAAAGCGGTTCTGGGGTCTGTTTGCCGCCGTTGCCGCGCCTATGACTGCGGTGCTGACGGCGCTGCTGTATTTTCTGTAAGGAGGCGGCGTAGATGAAAAATAAGAGAAAACTGCGTCTGGCTGCGCTCTTGGCAGTGCTTTTGCTGCTGTTTCCAGCCTTTGCGGTTGAGGACGATATAACGGATGAGAGCGACACCTCGACCACCCAGACGGAGGAAACTGACCAGACCGCACAGCTCGGCGGCACGGATTCCATTGACCCGTCGGCAGACAAGCCGCGCGTATTCGACTATGAAGAGGTGCTGACGCAGACCCAGATTGACACGCTCGAGGAAAAGACCAGGGCGATCGCGGAGAAATACAGCATCGGCATCGGCATCATCACGATTGACGACTACACGCCGTACGGAGACGGCGCTTACGACGCGGCGGAGCAGCTCTACAACGAGCTTGATCTGGGTGCGAGCGAGGACGGCGACGGCGTGGCGCTGCTCATCAGTCTGGATGACCGCGACTTTGCGACCTATGCGCACGGTGCGAAAGCCGAAGAGATTTTCAGCGATGCGGTCCAGCAGGATTTGGAGCAGTATTTCCTGGATAATTTCGGAAACGACGACTGGTACGGCGGCTTTTCGGACTTCGTTTCCGGCTGTGAGTGGTATCTGCAGCATGTCGCCGAAGGCGGCGAAGCCGGTGTGCCGGTGCATAATGAGGTCGAGATTTCGGACAGTACGCAGGAAGACACAGCGGACGATTCGTTTTCACTCGGCGGTGCACTCGGCCTGTCGCTGCTCATTTCGTGCGTCATTGCACTCATCGTGTGCATGGTGTTCCGTTCGCAGATGAAATCCGTGCGTACACAGACGACCGCAAACCAGTATGTGGGAAACGGCGGTCTCAATCTGACGCTCAGCCGCGATATTTACCGTTATACCTCGCAGAAGCGGCGGCAGATTCCGCGGAATGACAATAATAACAACTCGACCGGCGGCGGTCACGGCGGAGCCGGATTTTCCGGCAGCATCAGCCATACCAGCAGTTCGGGACATGGGAGAAGCGGTAAATTCTGAATGGAGAATGGAAAATAAACATAGCTGCATTTTCCGTAAACAAAAAGCAAAAGACAGCCGATAGGCTGTCTTTTTTATGCAAAAAACGGAGATAATTCCGCAATGTTCGCAATCGCTTTGGATTCCTCCGGAAAGTCCTTCTGCAGCCTTGCGGCACACCGTCTGCAGAAATCCTCATACAACTCGGGATTCTCCCGCATTTGCTGCTTGAAGCCCCAGATATGGGTAAAATATCCGTTCTGCGCACCGTCGAACAGCGCAGGCAGGTCACTGAGGGCAGCCGCGTGCGCGTGCTTTTTCTCGGCGCACATGGCGAGCAGCCGCTGCTCGGCGAACACCATGTAGGTGAGTGTGTCGTCGGCATCCGGTGAGCAGCGCATGAAGCGGATGGCGGTGTCCGTGTAGTACCGTCGGAACTCGTCATTGCCGAAATAGGCGAGCGCGGTATTGAACGGCTGTACCGTCCAGTCAAATGAATCAAGCGGGAAGCCTTCGGTTTTGGCGAATGCCGTTTGATCCGGATAGATGGACGGCATAATGTCCTCGCGGTGGATGGCTGCGGTGTCCGGTCCGTTGAGCAGATTGCTGATGGATTTCCAGCAGATGAAATCTGTATCAAGCATCACACACGGCGATGGCACAGCGGAGAGCGCGTACAGCTTGCCGGCCGCCCAGAAGGCTGTGGCGTTTATGTCCTCGGGCATGGTGTCTAACAGAGGATACACGCCGTCATCCCACAAAAAACAAAGCCCGAGCGATTCATAATAACGCTTGGCAGGTGTGTCGCAGATCATGCGGATCGAACCGTTCTCTCTGCGCCACTCGAGCGCGGAAAGCGCGGTCGTGAGCAGTTCAAACGGTTCGATTCGGTATTCTATATGGGGATTGCGAATGAAAAATGGTCTTGTCCAGTTGGAGTGGAACGCCTGCATCAGATCAGCTCCAATCCGTAGCCGCCGACCGGGCATGAGCCGGAACCGAACCGGAACGAACCTGATCCGGAGCCGGAATAACTGGTGCGGTAAGAGGTGGTGTACGAGGTCACATACGAGCCGGAGCCTGAGCCGCACGGCACGCAAACGGTCTGTATAACGGTAGTTTCACCGGATGCGGAGACAACGGTTTCCTCATCCGCTGTCGAGGGGACAGCGCCGCCCATGATGGGCACCGGCGGGCGTTCGTCATCGGCCGGATACCAGCCCTCCGGGTAGGGGTCCACCGCGAAAACAGGTGCTGGTGCGGCAGACTGTGCCGGCTCGCTTGCTTCGGGTGCGGTCTCGGGAGCGGGTGCTTCTTCGGTTTTCGGCTGGCAATGCCGCGCATAGCTGGCTTCATCGAACACAACGCCGTCGATTTCGCGGTATTTTTCCGGATTCATTGCCAGAATACCGTTCGGTTTGGACATAACACCACACACCTCTCATTCACTAATATAATTATATATGAACGCAGTGAAAACCGCAACGGGGAAAGGGGTAAAATTTTGGCTTTACAATCCGCAGACGGGTTTCGTATAATAGTAGGGAGAAAACAGATACGGTGTTCCGGTCGGTTTATTATGCTGTACCATGTAAAATATTGTAGGGGCGCGCATTGCGCGTCCGTTTTATCAGGTTGGCACAATATCAATTCTGCGGATTGGATGAAACAATTACCGTAGGGCAGGGTACCCTCACCCCGCCGTATAAAGCGAAATACAAATTGAAAAACAACGGATACCGTGCAGATCGTAACCCATATAATATCCGTAAAAACAGGTGGTTTATTGGGGAGCGGCGGGGCAAGGGCAGAAGGTGAATTGCCCGTAGGGCAAGAGAAGCCACTCTGGAGTGCCTCGCCCTGCGGTAAAAGTTAGATAAATGTCATTTGTATATAGAATGGGAGAAATTATGGACTTTTTATCAGTAGAGCAGTCGGTCTGGCGCCGATTGCAGGAAGAAACGCGCCCAATCGCGCTGTACGGTATGGGCGACGGCGCAGACAAGATACTCGCGCAGTTTGACCGTCTGGGCATTCGCGCATCCGCGGTGTTCGCGAGTGACGAATTTGCCCGCGGCAACCTGTTCCACGGGTTCTGCGTGCGCAAGCTGTCGGACACGGTAGCCGAGCTTGGCGAGGACATTGTAATCGTGATTGCGTTCGCCAGCCAGAGACCTGAGGTGCTGAAGCTGATGTATGCCCTCGAGGACAAATATGACGTGGTGGCGCCGGACGTTCCGGTGGTCGAGGGACCGCTGTTCGATGAGGATTTCGTGCGCGCACATCAGGACGAAATGCAGCGCGCGTATGATCTTCTGGCGGATGATTTGTCGCGTGAGGTTTTTCTGGATACCGTGCGCTTCAAGCTGTCCGGCAAAATGGAATACCTGCGTCACAGCGAATCCGACAAGGATGAGGTGTTTCATAATCTCCTGCGCCCGACCGCAGAGGAGCACTTCTCCGACCTCGGCGCATACAACGGCGACACCATCCGCGAGCTGCTGCACTACACGGACGGCAAGTTTGCGTCCGTTACCGCCCTCGAACCCGATCGCCGCAGCTTCCGCAAGCTGAATGAGTGGGCGAGTGCCAATATCACGGGCGATGTTACGCTCGTGCAGGCGGGCGCGTGGAACGAGGACACGGTCAAATGCTTCACCGATCAGGCAGGCCGCCAGTCCCGCGTAGCGGGGCAGGGCAAAGAGACGCAGATGCGTGCGCTCGACAGCGTGCTGTCCGGCCGCCCGTGCACCTATCTCAAAATGGACGTGGAGGGCGCGGAGCGTGAGGCCATCGCAGGCGCGGCGCAGACCATCCGCACTTATGCACCCAAGCTGAACATTGCTGCCTATCACCGCAGTGAGGATTTCTTTCAGCTGCCGCTGCTCATCCATGCGCTGCAGCCGAGCTACCGGCTGTATCTGCGTCACCATCCTTATGTTCCGGCGTGGGATACGAATTTGTACGCCATATAAAAAACAGTGGAAATCCCGGTCGGGCCGTTGTATAATAAAGATAGATTACGGCAGGGTGTGACCTGCCGGAGAATTTATACATGAAGGAGATCATAACAATGGGCTGTTTTTACTGTGATGAGCACCATGAGGGCCGCGAAGCAATCATGTTTAAGGTTGGCGACATGAAGGCAGGTACCCTGTACCTGTTCAAGGATCAGGCGCACAAGGGCCGCTGCGCACTGGCGCTCAAGAGCCATAAGAAGGAGCTGTGCGAGTGCGACGAGCAGGAGCGCAACGATTACTGTGCAGATCTGGCTGCTGCTTCCGGCGCTATCAAGAAGCTGTGGGGCTGCACCAAGATCAACCTCGGTTCGTTCGGCGACAGCAATCCGCACCTGCATTTCCACATCGTACCGAAGTACGAGGGCGGCTTTGAGTTCGGCGGCAGCTTTGCCATCACCAATCCGGAGCCGGTTATCCTGAAGGACGAGGAGTACAAGGAAATGATCGAGGCTCTCCGGAAGGAGCTTGGCCTTTAATCCTTTGGCTGCATAAGTCATAAACAGCATCGAACTTTGCGGTTCGGTGCTGTTTTTGTCTTATATGATACTTGCACGCTGCGGGAACGTGCGGTATAATGTACAGTGATTTTGTATTGTATAAACAAAGGAGCAATGCTATGAAACGCTATCTTGCAGCGGCGATGCTGCTGCTTGCGCTGTCCGGCTGCGGCTCAAGCGGCAGCAGTACACAGCTCTACACTACCACCGAGGACTTTTTTGCGATGGACACCTACATGTCGGTCGATGTGTCAAGCGAAAAGAGCGAAAGCGCGGCAGAGGACATGGCTGTCAAGATCGAGCAGCGCGTCAATCAGCTGGACGCGGCGCTCTCGCGCACGCAGCAGGCGGGCGATCTTTACAAGCTGAACCACGCGAACGGTCAGCCGACCGAGGTGAGCGATGACACCTACACCGCGCTTGAGAAAGCGCTCGAGTACGCCGAGATGACAAACGGTGCGTTTGACCCGACGATGGCGCCGCTGACCGACCTCTGGGGCATCGGCACGGACAACGCGCGTGTGCCCGCGCAGAGCGAGATTGATGAAGCGCTGACGCATGTCGGCTATCAGAACGTCAAGCTGCTCGGCAACAATCAGGTGCAGCTGCTGAACGGCGCACAGGTCGATCTGGGCGGCATCGGCAAGGGCTACGCAGGCGACATCGTGCACGAAATGGCGGAGAGCGATACCTCGGACCAGTGGCACGTTCTGGCGCGGCTGAGCGGCAATATTGAGATGTACGGCGGCAAAACCGCAGACAGCGGCACGGACAACTGGAACATCGGCATTGCCGATCCGGACGACAACACGGATTCGATTGCGGTGGTGTCGCTGCGTGATGGCTCGGTTGTTACTTCGGGTGATTACGAGCGGTTTTTTGAAAAGGACGGCAAACGCTACCACCACATTTTTGACCCCGCAACAGGGTATCCGGCGGACAGCGGCCTGCGCGGCGTGACCGTCATTGATCCCTGCTCGACCAAGGCGGATGCGCTGACAACGGCGCTGTTCGTCATGGGTCTGGATAAGGGCATGAAATTCTGCGAGGAAAACGAGATTGCGGCCGTGTTCATCACCTCGGACAAGCAGGTGTACACCACATCCAAGACAGGGGACTGCATGTTTGAGTTCCTCGGCGAGAAAAAGGGATACACCTATGCGGAATAAGCTGAAATTCGGTGATTTTATCATCATTGGCGTGGTTCTGGTGATGGCAGGCGCGCTGGCGGCAGTGCTGACGTTTCACAGCTCCGGCGACAAGCTGTACGCTGAGGTCTGGCAGAACGATACGCTCATCGAGCGGGTACAGCTGACCGACGCGACCGACCGCACGATCAAGCTGGACGGCAACACCATTGTGCTCTCGGGCAAAACAGCGAAAATGGCGGACGCGGACTGTCGGGATCAGGTGTGCGTGCGCACCGGTACACTTACCCATGCCGGACAGGCGGCGGTCTGTCTGCCGCACCGCGTGGTGCTCAAGCTAGTCGGCGTGAATGACAGCGGCATCGACGCTGTGGTATCGTAAGGGGTGCAGCACATGAAAAATGCAAAACGATTGACGCTCTGCGGCATGCTGGCGGCGGTGGCCGTCGTGCTCTCGCTGGTCGAGCGCATGTTCCCGCTGGATGCCATCGTGCCCGTGCCCGGCGTCAAATTAGGGCTGGCGAATGTGGTGACGCTGTTTGCGCTCACGCGGCTGAGCGCGAGAGACGCATTCGCCATTGTGGTAACGCGCGTTGCCATTTCCTCGCTGCTGATGGGCAGCGTGTCGGCGTTCCTGTTCTCGCTGTTCGGCGGCCTGCTGTCGCTCATCGTGATGGGAATCCTGCTCAAAGCCGAAGGCAGATTCTGCTCACTGTTCGGCGTGAGCGTAGGCGGCGCCGCGGCGCATAATATCGGGCAGATGGCAGCGGCTGTGATCTGGCTGAAAAACTGGGCCGTGATCGCATATCTGCCGTTCCTGCTCGTAATGAGCGTGCCGCTCGGACTGGTGACGGGACTGACCTGCTCGGTCGTGTTACATCACCTCAAAAAAATTGATTTCAGTGCATAAATTTGAAAAAGCAGCCTCATACTAACGAAAACAGATTAGGAGGGACTGCTATGAAAAAGCTGATCGCCCTGCTGGCGGCGTTGACGATGCTGTTCGTCTGCGGCTGCAGCAGCAACAGCAAGGATAACGGCACAGACAACGGCAATGGCACCAACAATGGCACCAACAACGCTGTTGATGAGCGGCGCGACACCAACACCAATACCGTCGGTGATGACGTCCGCGAAGGCGTGGACGATGCAGGCAATGCCGTCGGAGACGCGGTGGACGATGCCGGCAACGCCATCCGCGATGGCGCAGACGCCGTGACCGGAGATAACAATAATGCGGCGAAGCAGCCGAATACGGCGAATGGGACGAATGCTCCGGCGGAGAATCCGTAAAACAGAAACGGCATGGCGTAAGCTGTGCCGTTTTCCTTTTCTCTTGACACAGAGTGACCGGGGCATACGAACTGCGTCAGCGCAATTTCCGTTCGCTTCGCAAGCGGCAAAACAAGCGATTAAAACCGGCTTTATGTCTTGCGTACAAGGCTGCATTGTGCTAAAATAATACTATTATGGGAAAAACACTCGTGGAGCGCACAAACCGCGTCTCCGCGCAGTCTAACGAGTTGGAGTGAGAGATAAATGGATTACAACCGTTTGGCGGAACTGCTGTTTCCGCATATCAATACCACGCCGGAGGAGATGGAGGCCCGCTATCCCAAGCGTGAGCTGCCCGAGGGTGCAAAGGTAACCCGCATGGGCCCAAGCCCGACCGGCTTCATGCACCTCGGCAACCTGTACGGTGCACTGGTGGATGAGCGCCTGGCGCACCAGTCCAAGGGTGTATTTTATCTGCGTATTGAGGACACCGACCGCAAGCGTGAGGTAGAAGGCGGCGTACAGATGATCATCGACGCGTTCAAGTCGTTCGGCCTGCCGTTCGACGAGGGTGCAACGACTGACGGCGAGACCGGCATCTACGGTCCGTACCGACAGAGCCAGCGTGCCGAGATCTACCAGACCTTCGTCAAGAGCCTCGTGCAGCGCGGCATGGCGTACCCGTGCTTCTGCACCGAGGAGGAGCTCTCCGCCGCGCACGAGCAGCAGGAGAAGAACAAGGAAAACTTCGGCTACTACGGCAAGTACGCCGTATGGCGCGACCGTCCGATGGAGGACATCGAGGCAGAGCTCGCCAAGGGCACGCCGTATGTTGTTCGTTTCCGCTCGGAGGGCAGCATTGAGCACAAGATCCGCCATGAAGATCTCGTCAAGGGCAAGATGGAAGTCACCGAGAACGATCAGGACGTGGTTATCCTCAAGTCCGACGGCATCCCGACCTACCACTTTGCGCACGTTGTGGACGACCATCTGATGGGCACGACCGTCGTTGTCCGCGGCGAGGAGTGGCTGGCAACGCTGCCGGTACACCTGCAGCTGTTCCGCGCGATGGGCTGGAAGGCGCCGAAGTACGCACACACCGCCCAGCTGATGAAGATCGACCCGGAGACCGGCGGCAAGCGCAAGCTGTCCAAGCGCAAGGACCCGGAACTGGCGCTGACGTTCTACGCGCAGGAGGGCTATCCGGTACCGGCGGTTCTCGAGTACCTGATGACGCTCCTCAACTCCAACTTCGAGGAGTGGCGCCGCGCAAATCCCGATCTGCCGATGAACGATTTCCAGTTCACCACCAAGAAGATGAGCGGCTCGGGCGCGCTGTTTGACATCGAGAAGCTGCGCGACGTTTCCAAGAACGTCATTTCGCGCATGACGGCAGAGCAGGTTTACAACTTTGTTGCCGAGTGGTCTGCTGTCAACGACAAGGAGTTTAACGCACTGCTGACCCGCGACCCGGCATTCTCCAAGGCGTACCTCGCCATCGGCCGCGGCGGCAAAAAGCCGCGCAAGGATCTTGCGCTGTGGTCGGATGCCAAGGGCTACATGGACTTCATGTTCGACGAGCTGTTCCAGCCGGATTACACCATGCCGGAGCGCGTCTCCGCTGAGGACGCCAAGGCAATCCTGAGCGATTTTGCAGGCATGTTCGACGAGAACGATACGCCGGATGGCTTCTTCGACAAGATGAAGCAGATCGCTTCTGCACACGGCTACGCCGCCGACACCAAGGCGTATAAGGCTGACCCGTCCGCCTATAAGGGCGCCGTCGGTGATGTGTCCATGGTTGTCCGTGTGGCAGTGGCAGGCCGCCAGAACGCACCGGACCTCCAGACCGTAATGGGTATTCTGGGTAAGGAAAAGGTTCTGGAACGCCTGTCTAAGTGCGCAGATGCGCTTTGAATAATGGAAAATGTAAAATGGATAATGGAGAATGAAGGAGCCGCCCAAAGGGCGGAATTAAATCATCGCGCGCAGCGCGATACCGCAATTTTCAATTTTCCATTTTCAATTCTCAATTCCAAGGGAGAATAATAAATGTTAGAGAATGTAAACAACTTCCTCACAGAAATCATCGACGAGGATATTAAAAACGGTCTTTCCGAGCGCATCCACACCCGCTTTCCGCCGGAGCCGAACGGTTATCTGCATATCGGCTCGGCAAAGGCGATCTTCATCAACTGGTCTATCGCGAAAAAATACAACGGCCTGTTCAATCTGCGCTATGACGACACCAACCCGGTCAAGGAGGATACCGAGTATGTAGACTCCATCTGGGAGGATATCAAGTGGCTGACTGGCGAGGAGCCGAGCGGCGGTGTGTACTACGGCTCGGACTACTTTGAAACCTGCTTTAACTGCGCGGTACAGCTGATCAAGGACGGCAAGGCGTATGTTGACGATCTGACGCAGGAGGAAATGCGCCAGTACCGCGGCTCTCTGACCGAGCCGGGCAAGCCGAGCCCGTACCGCGACCGTTCGGTTGAGGAGAACCTGCAGCTGTTCCAGGACATGCGCGACGGCAAGTTTGCCGACGGCTCCAAGACGCTGCGTGCCAAGATCGACATGGCAAGTCCGAACATGAACCTGCGCGACCCGGCGATTTACCGCATCGTGCGTGCGCACCATCACCGTCAGGGCGATAAGTGGTGCATCTATCCGCTGTACGACTTTGCACACCCGATTCAGGACGCACTTGAGGGCATCACGCACTCCATGTGCTCGATTGAGTTCGAGAACCACCGTCCGCTGTACGAGTGGGTGGTTGACAACTGCCCGCTGCCGCATCATCCCAAGCAGCGCGAGTTTGCCCGCCTGAACGTAACGCACACCGTTATGTCCAAGCGTTACCTGCGCCAGCTGGTATTTGAAAAGCACGTTGAGGGCTGGGACGATCCGCGTATGCCTACTCTGTGTGCGCTGCGCCGCCGCGGCTACACGCCGAGCGCTATCCTCGATTTTGTACAGCGCGCCGGCATCGCAAAGGCCAACTCGCTGGTTGACATCAAGCTGCTCGAGCACTGCATCCGCGAGGAGCTGAACGAGACCGCGCTGCGCCGCATGGCAGTCACCGAGCCGGTCAAGCTGGTTATCACCAACTATCCGGAGGGTCAGTGCGAGGAGTTCGAAGTGCCGAACAACCCGCGCAATGAGGAAGCTGGCACGCGCAAGGTTCCGTTCACCCGTGAGCTGTATATCGAAAAGAGCGATTTCGCGGAGGTTCCGCCTCCGAAGTTCCAGCGTCTCAAGCCGGACGGCGAGGTTCGTCTGATGGGCGCGTATATCGTCAAGTGCAACGAGATCGTCAAGGACGACAACGGCGAGATCGTGGAAATCCGCTGCACGGCTGATCTTGAGACCCGCAACGGCATGCCGGTGGACGGCCGCAAGGTCAAGGGTACCATTCACTGGGTATCTGCCGAGCACGCCATCGACGCAGACCTGTATCTGTACGACAACCTGTTCACCCTCGAGAACGTTAATGACGTACCGGAGGGCACGGATTATCTGGATTACCTCAATCCGGATTCGCTCAAGAAGCTGACCGGCTGCAAGCTCGAGCCGTCGCTGGCTGATGCCAAGGAAGGCGAACGCTTCCAGTTTGTCCGCATGGGTTATTACTGCAAGGACCGCGAGAGCGGCCGCTTCAACCGCATTGTTACCCTCAAGGACAGCTTTGCAAAAACGCTGAAAAAGTAAGGCTGTATAAGAAAAAGCTCTCTGAACTTTGTTCAGAGAGCTTTTTTGTTAGCTGGTGCAGTAGAGTTGAGAGTGTGGAGTGAAGAGTGAAGATGGCGTGTCATTAAACTGCTGCCAGAAGAGATTTACGTTCTCTTCACTCTTCACTCTCCAATCTCCACTCTTTTTTGATCTCCGCTCTTAAATGATGCAGCTTTCCATTGCAGCATCCGGTGCCAGAACCTTCACGAAGAACTCGAGCCGCCGGAGTGCGTTCTCGATAACCGCCTTATCGGTATCCGGCGTGCCGAACACGGGATGGAACACATGGCGGCTGTCCGGATGGATGCAGGTTCGGTCGTCCGCACCGGCGATCATGCTGAAAATGATACCCGAGCTATCGCGTCCGCAGATGTCCTTCGGGTAGGTATGCGTGCTTGCGGCGCGCATACCCAGGAACGGCAGCTTTTCGCTCGGCGTGAAGATGGTCAGCGGGCCGTCCATGCGGTCGATATCATGCGTGCCGGAGAGTACGAATGTGGTCAGCTCCAACAGGAAGGGAACACCCATCACCGGGTCCTCCTCCGGGAAGGGACGTCCCTTGAACATCACCGACTCGAACTGCTGCATGACCGGATAGGTTTTTTTGAACTTCTTGAAGAAGCGAAAATACGGATTTTCACCGAAAACAGCCTTGCGGTCGTAGTCGGCATACTTTTCGCGCAGGGCATCCAGTTCTGCGTGAACAAGGTCGTAAAATTTCGTTATATCCCATGCAGAACGGTCGGGATAGGTGACTTCGAGGATGCCGAGCGGAATATTGCGCTCGGCAAAGGTCGGGTCCTTGATGATTTCAAACATAAGAACACCTCGATTTGTTAAGCGGGTTCGTAGGAACTGTGATAATCGTCAGCGGCTTCGCCGGTCAGCACATCATAGTAGTACCACTGCGATTTATCCGCGCTGGTGAAGAAATACACGCCGAGGGGGTGCTCTGTGGTATCGCTGGTCAGCCGACCGACATATTCGCCACTTGTACCGCCAGCCGCTTCTCCGGTGCGGATGATTTCGTCAACGGACACCGGATGCAGCACGGCGATCATGCCGAGCTGCGCGATGGCGTAGGACAGGTACAGCAGGAAGATGGTATAGGCGGACTGCCGCAGCGAAGCCTCCTGCAGAGGGTGGTTCATGCACTTGCCGATCAGCAGGCCGATGAAGGACAGCGCGATCAGCGCCGCAATCCACCAGAAGCTGATCTCATACAGCGGGTTCATGCCGGACAGCAGGGCAATAAACAGCATCAGCGCCACCAGAAAGACGAGCAGCGCCTGCGCCCAGCGGCTGTGGTCCCTGCCGTCGGGATTACTGGGTCTGCTGTTCATAAAAATGTTGAAAATGAGCGCGACCGGCGCGAACACCCACAGATAGGTCGGGAAGCCGCCGATGGCACCGTCATACACGGTGTTCCAGTGCATGGCGAGCAGGCAGGTGCCCAGCCAGACGATGACCGAAGATACGAGCAGCAGCAGATTTTTCTTGGATTTAAAAAGATTCATACAGGAAATTCCTCTTAAAAGCAAACGGGCAGAGCCTTGCGGCTCTACCCGTTTTGATTACGCACCGCAAGGCACGCTCTGTTCAGTTAAACCGAAAAGATTAAGCCTCAGCCTTGATCTTCTTCAGGTTAGCGAAGCGCGGCAGACCGGATACCTTCGGGCCAACGTTCTCGCCGTTGATGAGCGGCAGAGCGTAGTCAACGAACTCCTGCGTTACGCCGTTGCCTTCCTCGTTGATCCACTCACGCGGAACCTTCTTCTCGGTGTTGGCAACCTCGGACAGCGGGAGCAGCTCGATCTCGCACTTGTAGCCGTTCTCGTCACGGGTGCACTTGAAGCCCGGCATGTAGTCGGTCTTGCCTGCAACTGCGTTCTCAACAGCAGCCTTGCCGGACATATAGGACTCGTCAACGTCGGTCTTGGAAGCGCAGTGAGCAGCGCAGCGCTGCAGCAGGCTCAGCTCGATGCCGCGAACCTTGCAGCCCAGCTCGTTCTTAACGGTGTCAGCCAGCATGGAAGCCAGACCGCCGAGCTGTGCATGGCCGAAGCCATCGGTAGCAGAGGTCTTAGCCTCGGATACGAAGGAGCCGTCAGCGTAGTGGATACCCTCGGAAACAGCTACCAGGCAGTTGCCCTTCTCGTCGTAGATGCGCTTTACGTCAGCCAGGAACTTCTTCATGTCGAAGTCGGTCTCCGGCAGGTAAACCAGATCCGGGCCAGCGCCCATAGCGGTAGCCAGACCAGCAGCACCGGCCAGCCAGCCAGCGTGACGGCCCATGATCTCTACGATGCAGACCATGCCGGTGTCGTATACGCGAGCGTCCTGATAGATCTCCATGCAGGAAGTAGCGATATACTTGGCAGCGGAAGCAAAGCCCGGGCAGTGGTCGGTGCCGAACAGGTCATTGTCGATGGTCTTCGGAATGCCCATTACGCGGCACTCATAGCCGGACTTCATCATATACTTGGAAACCTTGTTGCAGGTATCCATGGAGTCGTTGCCGCCGTTGTAGAAGAAGTAACGGATGTCGTACTTCTTGAAGATCTCGAGGATGCGCTTGTAATCGGTGTCGTCAACATCCGGATCAGCCAGCTTGTAGCGGCAGGAGCCCAGTGCAGAGGACGGGGTGTAGCGCAGAAGAGCCAGCTCGTCGCGGTCTTCCTTGTCGATATCATACAGGTCGTCGTTCAGCAGGCCCTTGATGCCGTGTGCCATGCCGAATACGCGGGTGATGGACGGATTGTCCAGTGCTGCCTCCAGCGCACCCAGAACAGAAGAGTTGATTACGGAAGTCGGGCCGCCCGACTGACCGATGACGCAAGCGCCTTTCAGTTCACTCATTGATAAAACCTCCTAAGCAAATTAAAACGCAGAGCAGTGCCGTGCATTTTCTTACTCATAAAGAGTACCATATAATATGAAAAAAATCAATGAAAATCCTGCGTTTTCGGCAGGTTTGGCAATTCTGGCAAACCTGCCGCAGGAATTCGACGAAAAAATGACAGGATTTTTTTGATATGGACTTGATTTTAGTATGCTTAACTGATAAAATAAAAGCAGAATTTTTAAGATTCAGTTTTTATCAGAAAGGAAGTATTCCCATGCCTTTAGTTACTACTACTGAGATGTTCAAGAAGGCTTACGACGGCGGCTACGCTGTTGGCGCTTTCAACGTGAACAACATGGAGATCGTTCAGGGTATCACCGAGGCTTGCCAGGAGCAGCACGCTCCGGTAGTTCTGCAGGTATCCAAGGGCGCACGCGCTTACGCAAACCACACCTACCTCGTTAAGATGGTAGAGGCTGCTGTTATCGAGTGCCCGGATATTCCGATCGCTCTGCATCTGGACCACGGCCCGGACTTCGAGACCTGCAAGGCCTGCATCGACGGCGGTTTCTCCTCCGTTATGATCGACTGCTCCTCCCGTCCGTTCGACGAGAACGTTGAGGAGACCAAGAAGGTTGTAGAGTACGCTCACGCTCACGGCGTTGTTGTCGAGGCTGAGCTCGGCACCCTGGCTGGCGTAGAGGATGACGTTAAGGTTTCCGCTGCGGATTCCTCCTACACTCATCCGGAAGAGGTTGAGGAGTTCGTAACCCGCACCGGCTGTGACTCTCTGGCTATCGCAATCGGCACCTCTCACGGCGCTTACAAGTTCACTCCGGAGCAGTGCACCCGCAATGCTGACGGCGTTCTGGTTCCGCCTCCGCTGCGTTTCGACGTACTCGAGGAAGTTTCCAAGCGTCTGCCGGGCTTCCCGATCGTACTGCACGGTTCCTCTTCCGTACCGCGTGAGTTTGTTGACAAGATCAACAAGTTCGGCGGCAAGATGCCGGATGCAATCGGCATTCCGGAGGAAGAGCTGCGTCACGCTGCACAGCTGTCCGTCTGCAAGATCAATATCGACTCCGATATTCGTCTGGCTATCACCGCTTCTATCCGCGAGCACTTCGCTGAGCATCCGGATCACTTCGACCCGCGCCAGTACCTGAAGCCGGCTCGTCAGGCTGTCAAGGACATGGTTACCCACAAGCTGATCAATGTTCTGGGCTGCAACGGCAAGGCATAAGATCATTTTCTGATCGAAACCAAAGAACCTCGGAATCCTGTTCCGGGGTTCTTTTTTCATCTTGTGATGGGGAATGGAACGGATACCATATATAGTGTATCCGTTTCTCGCGGGAGAAATTACCACAGAGAAAATAAAGGAGAAACTTTGTGGAATTTGTCGCGCTTTTCTGATAAATTTTTCGAGTCAAGAGGAAAAGTTTAGAGAATGCTCCAATAAAAATAGTGCTTTTCTTGCAAATGTGCCAAAAAGAATTTAGCGCCTTGACAGGGCGGTGTTTCGGCGTTAGAATATATAAGCAAGAGATAAGCAGACACAAGATATTGTTCGATATCGAATGCAGCACTACATAATTTAGTAAATAATCAAGAAATCGCCGTCAGGCGGTTTTTGTATGAGAGAGGGATTTTTCTTTATGATTCAGCAGATCGTCAAGCGGGACGGGCGCATGGCTCCCTTTGAGATCGACAAGATCACAAATGCAATTTTCGGCGCAGCACAGGCATCCGGCGGCCAGGATCACGATATGGCGCAGGAGCTGGCAGAGCAGGTCGAAAAAACGCTGGAGGAGACTGCTGGAACCGAAACTCCCACCGTTGAACAGGTGCAGGACACTGTTGAGAAGGTTCTGATCGAAAGCGGACATGCCCGCACGGCCAAGAAGTACATCCTGTACCGCAACGAGCGCACCCGCGTGCGTGAGATGAACACCCGTCTGATGAAGGTGTACGAGGATCTGACGTTCAAGTCCTCGCTCGAGAACGACGTCAAGCGAGAGAACGCCAACATCGACGGTGATACCGCGATGGGCACCATGCTCAAGTACGGCTCCGAGGGCGCCAAGCAGTTCTATGAGATGTTTATCCTCGATCCGGCGCATGCCAAGGCGCACCGCGAGGGCGATATCCATATCCACGATCTGGATTTTCTGACGCTGACCACCACCTGCTGTCAGATTGACCTGCTGAAGCTGTTCCGTGACGGTTTTTCCACCGGTCACGGCTTCCTGCGCGAGCCGAACGACATCCGTTCGTACTCCGCGCTGGCGTGCATCGCCATCCAGTCCAACCAGAACGACCAGCATGGCGGTCAGAGTGTGCCGAACTTCGATTACTCGATGGCGCCGGGTGTGCGCAAGACCTTCCGCAAGCTGTTCCGCGACAATCTCGCCAAGGCCCTTGAGGTGTTCGGCGAGGACGACAACAACGAGGTCGATGCGCGTGCACTGACCGAGCGTGTCGAGCAGGAGACCGGCAAGTGGGCTTGTCTGGCAGGCGGCAACGGCTATGACGAAGCGATGGCGAAGGCACTTTCCGAGACGCTCGATGAAAAGACGGTTGCAAAGTGCATGAAGTTTGCCCGCAAGTACGCGGATAAGGAAACCCGCAAGACCACCTATCAGGCGATGGAAGCGCTGGTTCACAATCTGAACACCATGCATTCGCGTGCAGGTGCGCAGATTCCGTTCTCGTCGCTCAACTACGGCACGGATACCTCACCGGAGGGCCGTCTGGTCATGGAGCAGCTGCTGCTCGCGACTGAGGCCGGTCTGGGCAACGGTGAGACCCCGATTTTCCCGATTCATATTTTCAAGGTCAAGGAAGGCGTCAACTACAACGAGGGCGACCCGAACTACGACCTGTTCAAGCTGGCATGCCGCGTTTCCGCGAAGCGCATGTTCCCGAATTTCTCGTTCCTCGATGCGCCGTTTAACCTGCAGTATTACAAGCCGGGTCATCCGGAGACCGAGGTCGGCTACATGGGCTGCCGCACGCGTGTTATGTCCAATGTGTGCGATCCGACCCGTGAGATTACCTACGGCCGCGGTAACCTGTCGTTCACGTCGGTCAACCTGCCGCGCATCGCAATCCGCAGCCACGGCGATCTGGACTGGTTCTTCGAGGATCTCGACCGCAAGATCGACCTCGTAATCGACCAGCTGCTCGACCGTTTCCGCATCCAGTGCGGCAAGCGCGTGCGCAACTACCCGTTCCTGATGGGCGAGGGCGTATGGCTGGATTCCGAAAAGCTGGGTCCGGATGACGAGGTTGGCGAGGTGCTTAAGCACGGAACGCTGACGCTCGGCTTCATCGGTCTGGCAGAGTGCCTCAAGGCGCTCATCGGCGTACACCACGGTGAGAGCGACGAGGCGCAGAACCTTGGTCTTGAGATCGTTGGTCACATGCGTCAGCGCATGGATGAGGCAACCGAGAAATACCACCTCAACTTCTCGCTGATCGCTACCCCGGCAGAGGGTCTGTCCGGCCGGTTTGTCAAGATCGACCGTGAGAAATACGGCATGATTCCCGGCGTTACCGACCGTGATTACTACACCAACTCCTTCCATGTGCCGGTTTACTATCCGATTTCGGCGTTTGAGAAGATCGCCCGCGAGGCGCCGTATCACGAGCTGACCAACGGCGGTCATATCAGCTACATTGAGCTGGACGGCGATCCGACGCAGAACCTCGAAGCGTTTGAGGCTGTCGTTCGCGCGATGAAGGAAGCCGGCATCGGCTACGGCGCGATCAACCACCCGATCGACCGCGATCCGGTCTGCGGCTATACCGGCATTATCGGTGAAGTATGTCCGCGCTGCGGCCGCCGCGAGGGCGAAGGCGTTCCGCTGTCCAAGCTGCAGAAGCTGGGACTGTATAAAAATTACAACAGCACCACGATCGGCTATCACGGCGACCCTGCCGAAGAAGCCGACCGTCAGCCGAATACATTGAAAATCGTCAAAAAGTGACAGGAAAGGGAGCATTCTATCATGGAAACTAAGAATATCGCTGCACAGGAGCCGATGATTGGTGAAGGTGTAGGCTTTGAACGTATCCGCCGCATTACGGGTTATCTGGTAGGCACGCTCGACCGCTTCAACAACGGCAAGCGCGCGGAGGAGCACGACCGCGTAAAGCACAGTGTTTCGAGCTGCTGCTCCATGCGTCAGGAGCACACCGCCTGATGGAAGGTAAAATCCGCATTGCAGGTACAGTCGGGGAGTCCATTGTGGACGGCCCCGGCTTCCGCTATACGCTGTTTGTGCAGGGCTGTCCGCACGGCTGTCCGGGCTGCCACAACCCGCAGACGCACGACTTTGAGGGCGGTCAGGATATTGAGCTGGACACGCTGCTGAAGGATATGTGCCGCAATCCGTTCATCAAGGGTGTGACGTTCTCGGGCGGCGAGCCGTTCTGTAAGGCAGAACCGCTGTATCATCTTGCGGTGGAGCTGAAGCGCAAGGGCAAGCACCTGATGGCGTACTCGGGGTACACGTTTGAGCAGCTGCTGGAGCTGAGCGATCCGTTTGTGAAAAAGCTGCTCGGGCAGTTGGATTTACTGGTAGACGGGCCGTTTATCATGGCGGAGAAGAACATCGAGCTGCGGTTTCGCGGCAGCGCGAACCAGCGGGTACTGGATGTGCCGAAGTCGCTGGAGGCGAATGAGGCTGTCTGGGCGGAGCAGTATCGATGATTATCGTTTGGCAAACGGAGAAACGCGCCATACCCACGGCGTGTGGGGAATTGCGGCGGTTGCGCCGCGGCAACAAGAGGGTAGACACCTGCGGTTTCTACCCTCTTGACTCCCGTTTCCCTTTGGAATAGCACGGCGAAATTTTCAGAACTGAGACTATAAAGGAACGGCAGAGGATTTTTTCTGCCGTAGGGGAGCACAGTGTGCTCCCATTTCTTTACCTCTGCGCAATGCCAGATTCCGTACTGCTACACATGCGGTTTATTCTACGCAAGCGCAACATAACAGTGTTGCGCGACTCTTTTTCGCGTTATTACGGACGGCACCTGCGGGTTTCATTTAATGCCGGACTTTACCGTAGGGTGCGGCAAGGTGAATTGCGGCAACGCCGCAAGAGAAGGTGCCCTGGGGTACGACCTTGGCGCACCGGGTAAACCGTATGCACCATTGCTAAACAATGCGTATCGCACAAAATGATAACAAAAGAGCACCGAAACTCACGTTTCGGTGCTCTTTTCATCTTCCGACAGTTCATTTTCTGATTCTGCCTTCTCCGCGAGGTGCGGATTCCGGACCACACACCGTACACACGGTGCGGTCTTGCCGAAGGCGGTATGGCTGACCTTTTCGGTCGGCTGCATACGGCAGGCAACGGCGGTATGCAGTCCTGCGAGATCATCCTTCTGCACGAAGGCGCTGACCTCGTCGGCGTGCATGGACTCAAACGCGTACAGCAGGCACGCGGCGATGCACTCGCGGCCGACGCCGATGCCGCGCAGCTCATGCCGGACGATGCAGTTCGCGGTCAGCACGCGTTCCGCGCCGACCTGTTCGTAAGTCAGGCCGCACAGAGCCGCGGGAACGCCGGTCGGTTTATCAAGTGCGAGCAGCCAGCCGCAGCCCTCGGTCTGATAGCGGCGCAGCGTATCCACCAGCCAGTCCAGCGTCTGCTCGTAGGAGAGTGCGCCGCCGAGCGTCTGCATGGTCTCCTCGCTGCGCAGGAGCGGCGTCAGCAGGCCGAGGTCGTCCGCACTCAGCTCGCGGTAGTCCATGCGGCTGGAGTTTAGTTCGTAAAATTGCATAGGTTCAATTTTCTCCCAACAAAACGGTGCGGCTCGAAAGCCGCACCGCAAAAGTGTCCTTAAAAGTGTCTCTATCTGTTTCGATACCAGAATACAAATTTGCGCACCAATACGCCCAGCGTTAAGCCGACCAGCGAGGGAACAAGCCCGTAAAACAGGCTTTGCATCTCAGTCGAGCGGAACGTGGCAAGCGGCAGAACAATCGCCCACAGGCCGACGAACACGGGCATCAGACCGTATCGCGGCAGGGCGCGGTATGCCGCCCGGAACGTACACAGCAGCGCCGAAACCGGCAGGATCAGCCAGAAGCCGAGCAGCCAGTAGGCAAATTCATTGCCATACAGCAGACCGGGGATCAGCCCGACCGCCGTCACGCCGCCGTAGCAAAGGGCAAGGCTCCAATACGGGGATAAACGCCGGATACCATCAAATGTCATACGGTTCACCCTCCTTTGCAGGGACGGTCGGTGTGAAATTGTACTGTAGATACCGAAAATTCAGCGGTATATTGCTTACTTGGTGCCGAAGATACGGTCGCCGGCGTCACCCAGACCCGGAACGATGTAGCCGTGGTCATTCAGCTTCTCGTCAATGCCGGCAACGAAGATCTCAACGTCCGGATGAGCCTTCTGAACAGCGGCAACGCCTTCCGGTGCGCCGATGAGGTTCATCAGCTTGATGTGCTTTACGCCGCGGCGCTTGAGGCCGTCGATGGCAGCGATAGCGGAACCGCCGGTAGCCAGCATCGGGTCGAGCAGCAGTACGTCGCGATCCTCGATGTCATTCGGCAGCTTGCAGTAATATTCGATCGGCTGCAGGGTCTCCGGGTTGCGGTACAGACCGATGTGGCCGACCTTGGCTGCCGGAATCATCTCCAGAATGCCCTCAACCATGCCCAGACCTGCACGCAGGATCGGCACGAGCGCGATCTTCTTGCCGGAAATAACCTGTACGCGCGCCTCAGCGACCGGAGTCTCAATGGTGATCTCCTTGAGCGGCAGATCGCGGGTAGCCTCGTAGCACATCAGCATTGCAATCTCAGCAGCAGCCTCGCGGAACTCCTTAACGCCGGTGGTCTTGTCGCGCATCAGCGCCAGCTTGTGCTTGATAAGCGGGTGGTCCATTTCATGTACGGTTGCCATAATAAAAATCTCCTTTATCCTAAAACTTTTTTGCTTCAGGCAATATCGCATAATTGAACAAGAGCGATTTGCGAGTGAATTTTACGCACTGACAAGGCGCGGTTTTGCAGTAATATTTTGTGTATTACCGTGAAATCGGAACGAAGTCAGGATACAAAATTTCCGCAAAGCGCCGCAGCTTAATTGTGCGGTGTTGTCTGCTGTTTGGTCTGTGCCAGACGCGCCATGCGCTCGCGCTCTGCCTGCGGACGACGCAGATAGAAGGCGTCCAGCTCCTGGGGGGAGCAGGCTTTGCCCTCGCGGAACAGGGGGAGTGCGGCGGCGGCAACACCAAATCCGGTCGCAAACCGCAGCTCGGCGGGTGCGAGCTGCAGACCGGTGCAGTTCTCTTTGATAGTATTATAACACAGATCCGCGCCATCTCCAACCAGAAAATACGGCGCTTCTCCGATTTCTTCGGCAAGCTCGGTCAGCTTGATCGCACGGTCATCGCACAGACGGCGTACCCTGCCGTCCTCCACGGTGAAAAGCGCGTTGTAAACCTGACCCGCACGCGCATCCATCACGCAGCACAGGTCGCCGCCGAGTGCGCGGGCGCCCCATGCCATTGCCTCGAGCGTGGAGACACCGAGGCACGGCTTGTCTGCGCCGAGCGCCAGACCCTTGACCGTGGCCACACCGATGCGCACACCGGTAAATGAGCCGGGGCCGTGCGCGACAGCGATCGCGTCCACGTCAGCGAGCGATACGCCGCAGTTTGCCAGCAGGTTTTCCACCATCGGCAGCAGCGTGCGCGAGTGCGTCAGGCCGCAGTTCTGAAAGGACTGCGCCACCAGTTTTTCGTCCTCGGTGAGCGCGACAGACGCGCTGACCGCCGAGGATTCCAGTGCAAGAATTTTCATACAGTCACTTCTCCAATCGTAATGCGGCGGTCGTTGTCCGCATCGCCGTAGGCAATATGGACGGTTTTGTAGGCTTCCGGCAGAACGTCCGCGGCGTTTTCGCTCCATTCGATGAGCACAATGCGGCTGCCGTCGAGATATTCGTCAAAGCCGATCTCGAACAGCGCTTCGCTGTCGAGAATGCGGTACAGGTCGAAGTGCGCGACCTTGACCGTCGGCGTTTCGTATTCGTTTGCAATGGCAAAGGTCGGGCTGGTGACGCGGCCCTCGTAGCCGAGTCCGTGCAGCACGCCGCGCGTGAATGCGGTCTTGCCGGCACCGAGGTCACCGGAGAACGCAACGACATCGCCTGCCTTGAGGCTTTTTGCGTATTCTGCGCCGAGTGCTTCGGTCTCCTCGGGTGAGTGGGTGATATATTCCATGAAAACACCTTTCTGTCAATCATAACTATACATTTATAATATACCACGGTACACTCGGAATGGCAAGTCAGCCCGCTGCAAAGTATAACTTTTTTATGACATTTCCGCTTGTTTGCTTGCGGGATGGCATAAGTTGTGGTAAGGTATAAAATAACATAAGAAAAACGGCATAAAATATTAAGGAGGAAAACCCTGTGATAGAATTGCTCAAAGCATTTCTGTTCGGCATTGTAGAGGGCATCACCGAGTGGCTGCCGATCAGCAGTACCGGACACATGATTC
>OLPL01000072.1_pt1 | contig 77845 bp, 62 predicted proteins | sample 1673211 | NCBI WGS metagenome assembly OLPL01 (sample SAMEA3136766, study PRJEB25190) | human gut metagenome | reverse complement strand
CGGTGATCTGCTCCATCTTTTCAATGTACTCCATAATTTCAGCCTGGATCTCATCGTTGATGCGGCGGCCGTCTTCGTAATACTGGGTGCAGGCTTCGGTGGAAATGGTGAAGCCCTGCGGAACGGGCAGGCCGAGGTTCGTCATCTCAGCAAGGTTTGCGCCCTTACCGCCGAGAAGCTCGCGCATGCTCGCGTTGCCTTCTGTGAACAAATAGACATACTTTTTGCTCATTGGAAACTACCTCCTTGAAAATTTACACGGTTAAACCGAGTATTAACTGTTTTTTCCGGCGAAAAAGGCATAAAAAACTTATTCACTGTTTCGCCGCACTCTATTATACCAAATATATTTGCGAATTTCCATACTTTTTTTCGAGAAATCGGCTGTTTTCGGAAATTTTTCGCAGAATTTTTCTTTTAGACAGATTTTTGCGCCGCAAAACGATTTTTTAAGGCGGGTTTTCCCGCGTTTTCGGACAAAATAGGCTTGCAAAACCCTTTTGCGGGTGGCATAATATAATATATTTGAAAAGCGGGCATGCCCGCAAACACACACACGCAGAGAAAAGCGCAGCGGCGAAGGGTCTCCCCCTTTCGGCGGCTGTGCGGCTTCTGCGTGCCTTTCGGCATCCCCGAAAACGGGCGGTGCGAAAAAGAAGACAAAAACATTGATGTAAAAAGGAACATTCCATGAAGCTTTTTTCTAAAAACGATCAAACTTCGGGCGGCGCGGACTGGCTGATCGTGGGACTCGGCAACCCGGGCCCGAAATATGAGATGACACGCCACAACGCCGGTTTTTTAATGCTGGACGCCATCGCGGAGCACTTTAACATTGAGGTGCGCCGCGTGAAATTCAAGGGCCTTTACGGCAAGGGCACCATTGCGGGACAGAGCGCCGTGCTTTTAAAGCCCTCCACCTTTATGAATTTGAGCGGACAGTCCGTAACGGAAGCGATGAGCTTCTTTCATATTCCGCCGGAGCGCACGCTGATTGTATTCGACGACATTTCGCTTGACGTTGGGCGCACGCGCATCCGCTTAAAGGGCAGTGCAGGCGGGCACAACGGCATGAAGAATATCATTTATCTGAGCGGCAGCGACCTGTTCCCGCGCATGAAGATCGGTGTAGGCAGCAAGCCCGAAGGTTGGGACCTTGCGGACTGGGTGCTCTCCCGCTTTACAAATGACGAGATGAAAACGCTAAAAACCGTTTCCGAAAACGTAACGGGCGCCGTGGAGCTGCTCCTCTCCGGCGCGCCGGACAAGGCGATGAACCGCTATAATTCCTGAGCGGCTCCCCGAAAGGAACACTACTATGCGTATGAATTTTTTGAATGACGCGCTCGGGCGCGTGCCGGAATACCGCGCGATCGAAAACGCTGTGCGGCAGCGCAAGACGCCGGTGGCCGTGACGGGTTTGGCTTCCATTCACAAAGCAAATATTCTGCACACGCTGCTTTCTGCCATGTCGAAAAAAGCGCTGTTTATTGCGGGCGACGAAGCGGAAGCGACGCGTATGCTGGAAGACCTGAACGCGATGGGCGTGACTTCTGCGTTTTACCCCCTGCGCGATTTCAGCCTGCGCGACACGGAGGGCAGCTCGCATGAATATGAGCGCCAGCGCATCGAAGCACTGACGCTGCTGCAAACCGGGCAGTGCACCTGCATTGTGACGACGATCGACGCGGCATTGCAGTATGTTCTGCCGCCAAAAAAGCTGAAAGAGCGCACGGTGAAACTTTCTGCCGGACAGGAAATTTCGGTGGATGAGATTGTGCGGGCGCTGGTGCGCTGTGGCTATGTGCGCGCCGATCAGATTGACGGCACGGGTCAGTTTGCGCGCCGCGGCGGCATTGTGGACTTCTACTCCCCCGGCGGAAAAGCACCGGTGCGTGTGGAGTTCTGGGGCGACGAGATCGATACCATCTCGTATTTTGACGCGGAGACGCAGCGCCGCACCGATCAGATCACGGAGGTGACCATCTCCCCTGCCGTAGAGGTCGTGCCGGACAGCATGAGTATCCTTGCAAAGAAACTCGAGGCACACGCAAAAACGCTGCGCGGCAAGGCGGCGCCTGCCGCAAAGGAAGTGCTACTGCGCGAGGCGGATAAACTGAAAAACGACCTGCACATTGGGTGCATGGACAAATATTACACGTTCGTTTACGAGACAGTCGCAACGCTGTTCGATTATTTTGACACGGATGCGCTGCTGGTGTTCTCCGAAGGCTCGAAGCTAAAGGAACGCATGCGCACGACGCTGTGGCAGTGGGGCGAGGACGTACGCGGACTGCTCGCGGAGGGCGTGCTGTGCCGCGGGCTTGACATGTATACCGAGACGTATGAATACGCCTTAAAGCGTGCGGAGGACACGGCGAGCGTTTATATGGACGCGTTTGCACGCGGCTCTTACGACACGCCGACAAAGGCGCTTGTGAACATGACGGTGCGGCAGCTTTCCGTTTGGGGCGGCAGCACGCAGCTTTTGGCCGAAGACCTGACGGCTGCGCTGCACAACCGGCATGCCTGTGCTGTTTTAGCCGGCACGGAGCGCGCCGCGATGAACGTGGCGGCAGATTTAAAGGCCGCCGGACTGCCTGCGGGCTATTTTGAGAGCCTTTCCGCCATCACGCCGGGCACGGTAGCCGTTGTGGCGGGTACGCTTTCCGCAGGCTTTGAATACCCGAACGCGAAATTTACGCTCATCACGCACGGGCGCATGAGCGCGGGCAGCCAGCCGAAAGCGAAAAAAAAGGACAAAAACAGCAAGGCCGTTTACAGCCTTGCCGAGCTGACCCCCGGCGATTATGTAGTGCACGCAACGCACGGCATCGGCATTTTTGAGGGCATCCACAAAATCGACATGCAGGGCATCACGAAGGACTACATCAAGCTGCGGTACGCGAAAAACGACACCTTATATGTGCCGGTGACACAGCTCGATTTAGTTGCGAAATACATCGGTCCGCGTGAGGACTCCGGCGTAAAGCTGCACCGCCTTGGCGGCACGGAATGGCAGAAATCGAAAGCACGCGTACGCGCCGCCGTAAAGGACATCGCAAAGGAGCTTATTGTTCTATACGCTCAACGCATGAAACAGAAGGGCTTTGCGTTCCCCGAAGACAACGAATGGCAGCACGATTTTGAGGCGCACTTTGAATACAACGAAACGGACGACCAGCTGCGCTGCATCAACGAGATTAAAAACGACATGGAGCGTGAAGCGCCGATGGACAGACTGCTGTGCGGCGATGTGGGCTTCGGCAAGACGGAGGTCGCCTTGCGCGCGGCGTTTAAGTGCATCACCGCCGGCAAGCAGTGCGCCATCTTGGTGCCGACGACGATTTTGGCGTGGCAGCACTACCAGACCGTTTTAAAGCGTATGGAGGGCTTCCCCGTGGATGTGGAGCTGCTCTCCCGCTTCCGCACGCCGCGTCAGCAGGACGAAATTCTGAGAAAACTGAGACGCGGCAGCATCGACCTCATCGTCGGCACGCATCGGCTGGTCTCGAAAGACGTGCAGTTTAAAGACCTCGGCCTTGTCATCATCGACGAGGAGCAGCGCTTCGGCGTGCAGCAGAAAGAACGGCTGAAAGACGTGTGTAAATCTGCCGATATTCTGACGCTTTCCGCAACGCCGATCCCGCGCACCTTGAACATGGCGCTTTCCGGTATACGCGATATGTCCGTCATTGAAGAAGCGCCGCACGACCGTCACCCGGTGCAGACATACGTGATGGAATATGACCCGGGCGTCATCTCCGACGCCATCAAAAAAGAACTGCGCCGCGGCGGGCAGGTGTATTACCTGCACAACGACGTAGCATCGATTGAGCGCGTGGCGGCGGGTATTCGCGAGCGCGTGCCGGAGGCGAGGATCGGCATCGGCCACGGCAAAATGAGCGAGCAAGAGCTCTCCGAAGTCTGGCGGCGTTTGATGGAGCATGAAATTGACGTGCTCGTCTGCACGACGATCATTGAGACGGGCGTGGACGTGCCAAACGCGAACACCCTGATCATCGACAACGCCGACCGCATGGGACTTTCGCAGCTGCACCAGCTGCGCGGACGCGTGGGCCGCAGCACCCGCCGCGCTTACGCGTACTTTACGTTTACACGCGGCAAGGTTTTGAGTGAGATTTCGCAGAAGCGTTTGGCGGCGATACGCGAATTTACGGAGTTCGGCTCCGGCTTTAAGATTGCGATGCGCGACCTCGAGATTCGCGGCGCAGGCAATATCCTCGGTGGCGAGCAGCACGGGCACATGGAAAGCGTGGGCTATGACATGTACTTGAAGCTCTTAAACGAAGCCGTAGCCATGATGAAAGGCGAAGCGCCCGAGAACCCCGTGGAGGAATGCACCGTGGACATGCAGGTGCAGGCGCATATCCCGGAAAGCTACATTAATTCCACCGCGCTGCGTTTGGACGTTTACCGCCGCATTGCAGACATTAAAACGTATGAAGATTCGAGCGACGTTGTGGATGAGCTCATTGACCGCTTCGGCGAGCCGCCCGAAAGCGTTTACGGGCTTATCGACATTGCTTTGCTGCGCAACCGCGCGACACAGCTTGGCATTACGGAAGTCAAGCAGCAGGCAAACGCGCTTCTGCTCTACAAAGATAAGTTTGACATGGAGCGCGTGAAGCGCCTCATTCAGGGCATGCCGAACAAGGTGATGCTCTCCGCCGGCAGCCGCCCGTACATCAGCGTGGCGCTGGGCGGCAAGGCACCGCTCACCGTTTTGGAAGACGTTTTGAAAGTTCTCTGCGGCGATGAGGACGCGAAAGCGCCGAAACCCGCTACAAAATAACTGGACATTTTGCCGTATCGGCGGTATAATGAACAACAGCAAACCTTTGTGGGCATTTTGTCCGCAATATTTAAGAAAGGTACGGAACAAACACCATGAAAAGAATCGCAAAGATTACCGTGGCGCTGCTTTTGGTCGTTGCCATGTGCTTCAGCCTTGCGGGCTGCTACGATGAGGATCTGAACTGGTCCGCAAAGTACGACGACACCGAGCTGCCTGCCGGCGCATACATTTACTACCTCTCCATTGCGTACAACGAAGCGGCTTCTAAGGTCTCTACCGAAGACGAGGTCTTGAAGTCCGAAATCGACGGCACGCCGGCCGAGACGTGGATCAAAAACCGCGCGGACGAGTATGTGAACCAGTATTTCTATATTCAGAACGAAATGAAGCGTCTGGGCCTTGAAATGACCGACGAGGATTACAGCACATGCCTCCAGACCACCGAGAGCTACTGGAACTACTTCGGCACGAGCTTTGAAAAGTTCGGCATCGCAAAAACCTCCTTTGACATTGCGTATTCCCAGTATAACAGAATGTACCTCAAGGTCTTCAACGCGCTGTACGGCGAAGGCGGCGAAAACGAAGTGCCGGAAAGCGAGCTGCGCCAGCACATTGAGGACGATTACTACGACTACGAGTATTTCTCTGCGCCGCTGACGAAGACGGATGATGACAATAAATCTGTTGACCTGACCGATGAGGAAAAAGCCGACCTCAAGGAGACGCTGGAAAAATACAAGACGAAGATCGAATCCGGTGCGATGACCGTGAACGATGCTGCAACGGACTATGCGCTCAAAGTACAGCAGGACTCCACCTACCAGACCGGCATCAAGGACGAAAACGGTATGCAGTCAAGCTACATGCCGGACGCGTTCATCTCTGCGATTAAGGAGATGAACGAAGGCGACGTGGAGGTCGTGGAATCGACAAAGTACATGATCGTTCTGCACCGTCTGCCGATCAAGGACGACGAAGACACGCTGCTGGAGAGCAGTGACAACCGCTCGCAGCTTTTGCTTGAGCTGAAGAATACCGAATACGCCGATGCTGTCAGCGCAGCTGCACAGAGCTTTGAGGGCGTGGAATGGAACCAGAAGGTACTGAACCGCTACAAACCCTCTATGTTTGCGGATACCAAGAAGAACGGCACGTCTTCCGTCGCTTCTGAAAGCAGCGACGAAAGCGCTTCTTCCGAGGAGAGCAGTGCGGAATCTTCCGAAACTTCTTCCGAGACGAGTGAGACTTCTTCTGAATCTTCCGCTGAGTAAATCACAAAATAAAGGCAGCATGGGTATTGCTTCATGCTGCCTTTTTGCTTACAAAATTTTTTAAAAGGGGACGAGACTATGGACTTTTGGAAACGGGCACAGGAACTGAAAGACGAGATCACCCAAAACCGCAGACATATTCATCAGAATGCCGAGGTGGGGTTGAACCTACCGAACACAAAGGCGTTTGTGATGGAAAAACTGCGCGAATACGGCCTAAAGCCGACAGAATGCGGACATGGCGTGACAGCGACACTCGGCAAGCCCGGCAAAACGCTTTTGCTGCGCGCCGACATGGACGCGCTGCCGATGCCGGAGGAGAGCGGCGAGCCGTTTGCCTGCCCCACCGGCGAAACGGCTCATGCCTGCGGACACGATATGCACACGGCGATGCTGCTGACGGCGGCGAAAATGCTGAAAGAAAACGAAAACGCGCTTTGCGGCACGGTGAAATTGATGTTCCAGCCCGCGGAGGAGACATTCGAAGGCGCGCGCGATATGCTGGAAAACGGATTGCTTGAAAATCCGCCGGTCGATGCGGCGCTCGCGTACCACGTGGCGGCAGGCAAATCGCCCGTGGGCTTTGTGATGTATAACGACTCGGGCGTGATGATGGCTTCCGTAGACGGATTTGAGATTACGGTTCACGGGCGCGGCTCGCACGGTGCGAACCCGAACCTTGCCATTGACCCCATCAACGTAGGCGTGCACATTCATCTCGCCTTGCAGGAACTCATCGCGCGCGAAAGCGACCCGACAAAGACGTGCGTTTTGACAATCGGGCAGTTTATGGCCGGAACCGCCGCGAACATCATCCCGGACACGGCCGTGCTGCGCGGCACCATCCGCACGAACGACAAAAAGGCCCGCGCACTGCTTGTACGCCGCATGCGCGAGACGGCGGAGCGCACGGCTGCCGTGTATAACGCGACAGTGGAGATCCGGACGCTTTCCGAAGTGTGCCCGCTCGTGTGCGACAAATCGGTAACGGACGACATGCTGCGCTACATGGGCGCGCTGAACATTCCGAACTTTACGCCGTACGGCGGCATTTCGGCGACAGGCTCCGAGGACTTTGCCCTTGTGGCCGAACGTGTGCCGAGCGCAATGATGTACCTTGGCGCGGGCTATATGGACGAGCGCGGACAGTACACCGCGCACAATCCGAAGGTCGTCTTTAACGAGGGCGTCCTCCCCATCGGCGCGGCGTGCATGGCGCATTGTGCGGTGGAGTGGCTTAAAGAGAACGCGTAATAACAGGAAGCTTAAAATCCCGTTCACTTTTGAACAGAACCAGTAAAACAGGACAATAGACAAAATCCCCCCTGATGTAGGATAATAAGTACATCAGGGGGGATTCATTATGAGCAAACGAAGATACACCAATATGCAGGTTCTACTACCGACCATAGAAAAGATGTTAGAATCAGGGAAGAGCCACAGGGAAATCGAAGCGGAACTTGGCTTGGAGGGAGACCGTCCGGTTCACAATCTGCTGAAGCGGCAACGCAAAAAAGCCGCCAAGGGTGCGCCGAAGTTTCGTGGCAGGAAGCCTGCAAAGACGCTGCAGGAATATAAGTATGAGAATAAGCGGCTCAAGATGGAAGTGAAATTACTGCAGGATTTTCTGCAGTCCACAGAAAGGAAGTGAGGCCAAAGGCAAAGTACGCCGTCATTCACCGTCACCGGGGAGAATACCCAATATCTGTTATGTGCAAATTCTTCGGGGTATCCAGAAGTGGTTACTACTGCTTTAAAAAGCGTCTGGGAGAGACGGATCGCGATGCTGTTGTGGCAAAGGAAATCGAGGAATGTCAGCGCAGGACAGATAAGACCTATGGCTATCGACGTGTATGGAAGTGGTTAAAAGGCAGAAATATTCAAAGAGATCCGAAGACTGTGCTCAGAATCATGAAAAAATATGGATTATTGTCTGAGGTTCGCCGACGCCGCCAATGGGTAAATCTTGGTCAGCAGGTACACAAATACGAAAATCTGTTGAACAGACAGTTCCGGGCGGTCAGGCCAAACGAGAAATGGGTCACGGACATTTCTTACATCCACACAAAAGAAGGCATTTTATATCTGTCCATGATCCGAGATCTGTATGACAACAGTATTGTGGCCTACAAGACTGCAAGTCGGCAGACTGTGAATCTTGTTCTGGACACGATTCGTCTGGCAATGAAGAAAGAGAAAGTCGCTGCGGAGTTGCAGCTCCACAGCGACCAAGGCTTTCAATACACATCGCAAGCATACTTCAAGCTAACACAATCTTACGGCATAACGCCGTCCATGTCAAGGAAAGGAAATCCTTATGACAATGCCATGGCAGAAAATTTCTTCTCCATTCTGAAAACAGAGTGCATCTACCGCCACAAGCCAAAGACGCTCCAAGAAGCAAACGAACTGATCGACAGGTATATTTACTTCTATAACCACGAACGCATCCAAACAAAAACGGGAGTGGCACCGCTGTCGCTGCGCCACTCCGCTTAAAACTCAATATCCTACATGGGGGCTTTTTGTGCTGTCCGCATAATCTGGTGCGGTTCACAACTCCGGGGGCTTTCCCTATGCCCGTTGAGCGATAAGCATAGTTATCTCTTTTCGCTATTAGTATACCACACAGATTATGAATTTTTCAAGTCTCTGTGCCAATTTTTATAATTCAACTTCGTTTTCCTGCAAACAATCGTCGAGAGGCGTATGGAGTCCCTCGATGGTTTTTTCTCTCAGATCTGGAATAGAAGAAAGACAGATCGTTTCCCTTAGCCCATTATATTCTTCTTCGCTGATTAGAACGGCATTTCCGTCTTTCGTGCTGATGCTTACTGACTCATTGTATTTAATTGCCTGCTCAAAAAAGCTGAAAATATTTTTTCTGAAATTCGCAATATTGGTGTTCACCATGGTACTACCTTTTATATGTATATTATAGGGCCTAAAAGGGATCCCCCAGAGTTACCCCTCCGGGGGATTTCGCCTTTTTGTGCACAGATGGATTTCTATGCTCTCTTTCCTCAATATCAGTATATCATAGCACCTTTGGATTTGCAATGTTAATTTGAAGTATCGTCCGAATCATCATTGTCATCTTCTTCGATTGGCAAAGAAATTACCGATGCAATGTACTCGCGCAAATATTTGAACGGAAATGGAATAGCAGATAGCTGCCCGTTATGAACAAATGTGATGTTCATCAACGGAAGCAAAGATGTGAAGAAAAGGGGATGATCTCTAAATGCCACAATTTTTCTAATGTTCGCAGCAACGTGAAACTTATACCCTACATTCTGGCTAATCTTGCCCACGAAATAATAGACAGCACCATCTTTTTCAAAATATTTAATATCAAGGCAGGCAGAGAACAATGTTTCTTTATACTCCTTCCCACGAAGAAAAGTATTACCAGATGCGAGTTCTTTATGAATGTCCGAAAAGTTCGGCAACGTGAAATTAGGAGTATTCCAAATGGTATTGATATGCTCATTGCTGCCACAGACAGCACCTAAGATATGAGGTGCATCAGACTTTCCTTTATCGTTGGAGTTTCCCTGCAGCGCCAAAATCATTTTATCGTACCTTGAAGAGCCAAATAAATCGAGAGTTTTTTCAAACAAAGAAAATGAACCATCTGGCAGTATGTTTATAAAAAAGAAATGTGGGGTTTTCTTATCGTCAACGACCCGTACACCAAAATCGACGGCACTACTTAAATTTAAGGATGGCCAATCGTATAGAGAAATCTTCTGGTTTGCAATATCATCTTTAATTAGTAACTCATGAACGACAGAGTTGATGGCTGCATCTACAAAATCTTGGAATTTTTCAATCGTTATATGCTGTATAGACATTCCGGTATAAGTAGAATAAGAATCTTCATCCGGTATTTCCTTGAAAAATTTCTTCTCGTGGATAAGGCAGAGATTATAGCAACTTTCGCAAGGGGTATTCCCTATTTCAACCTCGATGCAGTTGGCTTTCGTATCATATAATTTATGCAGACACTCTTCGGTTTTATAACAGATATAAGAAGACGATTCATCGTTAATGAGGTCAACGACGCGAATTTTCTTCTTTAAAAGAAGATCATGAATACGAGCAGCTGATTCTTTACGAAGAATAGAGGTGTAGCTTACAGATTCCCATTCAGGAATAGTTGAAAAATCCAAATGTGCTATATCCGCATATTGGAAATTAAATTCATTGATGATCTCATTGAGCACGCCTATTTTACTGCGAGAGAACCGATTCAGATTTTTAATATCAAAATACGTAATGGCATTTTTTCTGTGGCGAATTTGTCGCAAAATAAACCCGTTCGGGTCATCTTTACCAGATAATCGACGCAAGGTGTTGTTCCCTGTCAGTGCATAGCGTACATAAGCCTCAAGAGGTTTTTTCTTAAACCGAATTGAGTCTTGTAGCTTTACAGATGTAAATGTACGAACGTACATAGCTAAATTGAAATCTTTTGTAATTTTAAACTCAAGGCATGGGACTTGAAGAATCTCAGACTCGGGTTCTTTTCCAAATTCTTTTGCTTTACAGAGCCATTTTGAATGAAAGCAATACATATGGCCGGTAAGATTTTCATAGGCCAGAGATGGCGTTTGAAAGTTGCATAGTGCATAGAGAAGCAAATTCAGAATGACATATTCCGGAACTTCATTTGCACCGGCACAGAGAAGAGATATATACGGATATTCATCGGAGCTTTGTATGGCCTGATGTATTATGTTCATATTATTCTCGTTTTTAGCCATGAGAATATAAAATTTGTTGCTGCCATCAAAACAAACTGAGCGAACGTTTACCTGTCCGGAGGGTAAATCCAAGATATACGCTCCATATGAGAAATAATCTTTAGAGGTTTTTACTTGAATAATGTCGTATCGCTCAAAAAGGTTTTCTTTTGATAATTTGTAATCCAATTTGTTGGTCATAATTTTGGAACTCATACGGGGATCTCCTTTGCAGCAGGTGCGTAGAAATAGAGGCATTCGTCGATTTTTCTAAAAGCTTCTGCGTTGTAATGTGGTTTGGGCGTATCAATTATCAGAGAGGGAATTTCTACGATCCTTAAGTCATCAGTTTGATAGTCGTGAATATCCCAGTTGCTGGATGCAAGGATATTTATAATTAAGACTTGAGTTGCTCCGCATTCCTTAGCTTTTCGGTAGCTTTTTTCAAGCATGTCTTGATTTGAAAAGGCGGTCGATTCGTTCCAATATTTGAAATCTATATATATGGAAGAATTCGGGACCTTAAAGTCAAAAAATTCAAACAAATCTAAATTATCAATCTCCTCGAGGTCAATATGGCAAATATAAGAAAACAAAAATTTGCCGACAGCTTCGCCGAGCGCACCCTTATATATATTGTTGTAAAAAACTGGGGTCATAATATATGGATTTGATTTGAAGTCAGTAGCCCAGTTGTTTTCTTCAAAATGCCTTTTGATCTCAGGAAAAGACATAAGAATAGATAGACGTGCATTTTCCGCGGATACGGTCCGCCGATGCGCAGCATCTTTTTTCAGGCTAATATCTACTTCTGTGAAATCACCTTGTTGAGAATAGTAAAGCTGTGTTCCCGAAGCAGGCAAACGACAATAGAAAGTCTGAGCTGCAATGCTGGATTCGTATGTGGTTTCATCCAGTGTAGGATATGGCAAGGCAAGTTTTGAGCGTATATCCAGCCAGTTTTTTGCGCCGGTGCTGGTTCGTATATTCCCTTTTGCCAAACTCATAATTTCATTTTTTGCGTGAATACAGGCAAGCTGATTGAGGTTATGAAGGCTTTTCATTTCGTTCTCTTTATTCGGTGCAACTCTATTTTCATTTTCAAAAGCCTGCAACAAAGCCAAAAATTCTCTATTCATAAGTCGGTTATTAGCTATGGCGGGGTCAAGCATATCTCCCAACTTTTCATCAGCATAAATATATATGTCAGGCATTTTGTTACTTGTTCGACAAATTCTGCCGATTGCTTGAATAATAGTTCTGGCGACGGCCAACTTTACACTTTGACAATCGTAAGGAGACTCCGAAATAAAACTATTCTTTTTAAAATTGTTGCGGTGATATAGAGACATAAATGCCTGTTTAATGAGCTGCTCACTCGTTGAAAGAGATAACTCGTAATTTTCTTTCAAAAATTCAATCTGAAAAACGTAGCGGGCAAAATTAAGCATTTTCTCTTTTTGCTCTTCTGCATCCTCATCAGAAATAGGATCGGAAATATCTATCCTATTCAAAACATATGTTGGGCAGTCTAAATAGATTGCATCAAAATCTTTGTCTGCTGAGGCGCGCTGATTTATTTTAATTAGTTTGTCGCGAACAGCGTCAGGAAAAGGATAATGAATATTCTGCCCAATGCCAATGGTTTGATAAGTGGAAAAGACAAAAAGCTTCTCCCCCTCTTTTAGGCGTTGGCACATCTGCGCTTTTTGAAAATCAAAATCCTGAGAATTCAAAATAAAAACAGAGTCTTCGACCTTTAACTTTCGGTTACAGTCATCAATTATATATGAGAAAATCATATAAATAGTATCAATGTTTAGCTCAGAGTCGTACTTCTTTGGGTGCAAATTAAGCATACACAATAAAGACTGTATGTTTTCATGTGAAATGAATTCTTTATATGTCTTTGCTATTCTCATGTAACGATTATGAATGAATTGGTCATTGTTTTTTCGACTGCTCGAAAGATCATTTTGAATTGCTGATGCAACAATGCGCGCATATTCCCGATTGCTGAATATGTTGCACCATGCAGATGCGATACTGTCAGTTATAGCTTCGTTATGCACAATCTGAGTATGAATTTCTACTTTATCGTATCCTTTTTGCAATTCGTTATAATCGTTTTTTAACCGGCTAAACTCATCAGTTGAAGGAAGCAAAAGAGTGTCAATCCCATTTCCAAACAGCTTCGCTTTGAGATAATGTAAGTCGTAATTACATATGACACTCGGAAGCGTGGCCGTGGCAGAAATCCCTATAACCTTAGCTTTTTTGCAGAGATCAGCCATGAAGCGTTCAGGGGTACGATTAAAATCACAAGTATTTATCACTGTGTGCATATCGTGTTGTTTGCTGTCGAGAAAAAAGTAATAGTGAAAACCCTTACCGTAAAAGGTTTGATCGTAGTCATAAGCACGAGATGTATTGTAAGAAATCGGGCGATTCGCAAGCCTTGCGGTCATATATTTCATGTTTGCTTCGCTTAACCCAAACTCCGCCAAAATAGAACGAATTGAGTCTATTAAGGATAACTCCTCAGTTTCCATGATACCCCGCGCATTGACCTTAGCTAAAAAGTCATACCTGTCTTTGTAATTAGCTGCTAATGAAGAAACGGAAAAGCCAAAATACGATATGAACGCATAGAGATGCCTTAGCATAGCGAGTAGATCTTCTGCTGGTAAAGCAGGTTTCTTTTCGGATACAATAATCGAGTTGATGCTTTCCTCTTTGTGATGCAGGACAGTTAGATGAGAGTTAAAATCGTCGATCAAAGAATGAAATTGACCGTCATAGAACAAAAAATTTTTGGTATCAAGTGTATCAGGAAAAGCAGATTTCATGCTAAAATCGAGCGGGTATTCTTCCTGTAAAGCATCGGCTGCATCTTGTAGCTTAGTGATAACTCTTTCAAGGCTTTGGTTCGATGAAAGGATACCACTGACCTTAGAATATCGGGTTAGCATTTTTCGTGGAAACACCTTAAAATGAAGAGCATAGGATATTTCTGTAAACAGGCGAATGGTGTCCACATTATACTTGAGCGCATCATTTATAAATGCGTTCAAAAGGCGGTCTTTTGTTGCATCAAATTCATCTATGAATATAATCGAATCATTGACGATACTGGGAAGAGAAAAGCCAAATGGTGTTTTTATTTCATCGCCGTACAGCGTTAAAAATTTGTCTATGGACATAAATAGTATTTGCTTTTTTGCAATCAGCAAATATGGATAGAGATTAACGATCCAATTCCATTTAGGGTTATTGTAAATAGCATTGTACCGTTCTTCCGGCGTAGTATATACCTTTTTAAATTCACGACCAAGGAAACGACGAAATGTAGGTTCAGTGTTTTTTTGAAAATTCTCATCTATTTGAGAAGCATATGCAAAGGCTTGTCTGGCATACCTAAATGCGTTTGGAGCTTCCGATGCGGATTTTGCCATTTCTCTTGTGTATTTGATGTACCGCAACGTTTCGGCATATATAGGAGCTTTTTTGAGTTTATCGGGAATTTTCTCTATTACTTCTTCCGTAAATCCTTTTTTTAAGGCGTCTGCAAAGGTGTCGAGAAAAAGGACTTTGTCTTCAAACGTATCACATAAACTGCTGAAAGCGTCTGAAAGGTTCTTTTTTTGAGTAGTGAGAAAAAGGATTTTCCTGCTTCCGAAATGTTTATTATCATACGCAAGATCGCGGATGCACGCGGAGACAGCAGTCGTCTTTCCATAGCCGGTTGGCATATCTAAAAGAAATAGCCCATGAGGAATTGTATTGTTGTAGCAGTAATCTTTAAGGGTTTGTAGCATATGTACCTCTGATTTTTTTGAAGCTATGGTCTTAACTTTGCATATAATCCGCAATTTTGAGGCGGTTGTATTCATCGTCCGTAATGGCTTTGAGTTTCCGCATAAGATGCAAAAGTTCGTATTCGATACCGGCAGATTTTGCCTCATCAGAAAGACCGTCAATTTGCGTCTGAATGTTCCGAATGGTATTTTGCCTGCTTTTCTCTCCCTTATCAAATATTGAAAGAAAGGTGAGTTCTTCTTCTCCAAATTTCATATTACATGCTCCTTTTTATTAGCGCTCATTCTCTTTAGAAAACGAAGATGAGTTTCCGTATATTTTTGCAAATTCCGAAATCGTTTTCGGGAGTTCATCTTTTTCCTCGGCCTTCGCTATATCTTTATATGAGAAAGTATCGTCGATGAATGTTCCCATAAGCTGATCCTTTTCTATTCGTTCTGCAATATCAAAAATGCAATCGAAAAAGGACATGGTGTTTATATCGAATAGATATTGCGTGTTTTCCGCTAAAACATCAATATAGTCTTTATTTCCCACCATACGATGTGCCTGTTCTTTTGAAAAAGGGCACTGAACAATTTGTCCGCCAGCATTAGAGTCTGGGTTAAAATAGAAGAGAGTATAATCGTACTTTTTGTCCTTAAAGATTAGGTCAACGTCTTCGTCGAGATCACAAAACAAATCGGGAAAATTAGATCGGGTAATTCGCATGGCTTTCTTATAAGAGGGAGATTTTGTATCCAATTCCCCTGTGTGATCGATTTCGGCTTTAGCCAATAGTGAATATACAGCTTTTTCTAATTTGTCGGGCCTATTAGTGTATAGCTCATCGGGCGACGCAAAATCAATTTCTGAAAGCAGCCTATCTGCTTCGAGGATCCTCTCCTGCAAATAGGCGCAGTAAGTTTCGGGGGTCAACTCTTTAAAAGCAAAATCATGAATGCGAAGGGATACATTTCCTTCGGTTATCCAAAGCGTTGGTTTGTACTTGCCATTTTGCCAAAACACAGAATAGTTTCTTAGGAGCGAATACAGGTTATCGCTGTATTCTGTTGACTCCATATTACCCGTTTCAGAATAGTAATGTGCTTCAAACTTCATATGAACCTCTCCCAATTAAAAATTAGAGTAAATGACTGAGATTATCGATTGTATCTTTCCAAATTTCTAATAACCCGGTACGTGTTTCGGGGTATATTAAAGCTAAAATGCCAATGATAGCAAGCAGCACGAGAAGAATATTGGCAACGGTCCTTAAAGCAGTTGTAACTGTTTTGACCGTGAACTTTGCCATGTTGCTTTTTTCAACAACAACGACGTTGGGATCATCAATATGGTGTTTCGATTTTAATTCATTCTGCTTTTTTTCTTGTTCCTGCTGTTGCCTGTATCCAGTAACCAGTACATTGTTGAATTTCGCCATAGGTTTAATCCTTCTCTTTCTCTGCACCAGAAATACGGTCGTTTGCAAACAACTTGGCAAAATCGGCCACGCCTCGAACAGAAGGAAGCGCCGTTTCGCGATCAGAGTTCTTCTTTTTATTCTCTTTGATGACATCATTTGCGTGATTTTCCATGATGCTCCGAATGTCGTCCATATAGTTTGTTTCGGTTTTATCATATGCACGCTTCATATCTGCAAGAGGGGTCGGCGATTCAAGTAAAGCTTTACACTTTTCTATACTAAAATTGTTTTCTTCCTGTGTCATTAAAATGTCTTCTCGAACAGAGTAAGAGAACGCGTGAAATAAAATTTCCTCGGGAGGTAAGCTCAGAAGCCAATTTCTATAATGCTCCTGTTCTTCAAACATACGGTTATACAGCTCCGAATTTAACTCTTCTTTTAATTCCGCATTTTCTGTATGGGTAGTGTTTTGGTCAGTAGAGTAATTCAAATTCCCGGCTGCCATTTTAACTTCATCTCCATCTGAAATATTTGAAATAGGTTTCGTTTCCGCGGTTTGCAGTGCTGGTTCAACATCCAGCTGAGGGGCTTTATTAAGCTCTAATTCGAGCTTTTTCTCGATGAGATCATAGAAAGCGTCGGCTTCATCTCTTATATATATCATGGCGTTCATGATTTCTTGCTCTGTGTGATTGCTACTCCATGCAGCAATATATGGAAAGCTAAAACCACTTGTGTCTAATCCGAGTTTATGGGTCACAATATAGGAAAGAGATTCCGCCTGTATTTCGCGGCTGTCACGGTCCGAAATAACTTTCAGATGTTCTTTTGCCTCTTCAAATCTCGTTTTATCGTGCATATAGGCATGTCCAATTTCGTGAATGAGGACTTCGACGGTTTTAGCGTCTTCCATATCATTGCGAATGTAAATTTGCTCGGCAGTATAAGAACAACGTCCGTCGCAGCCTTCCTGCAGCTCATCTGTATATTCAACCGGGAAAGGAGCAATTTCTTCAAGCACTTTTTTAAGAGCGCCGTAGTTCTCTACTTTTTCCGATGTTCCTGAATAGCTTAATTCAGGAATAGGTTCACCTTCTGTCTGGGATACATCAAACGTAGAAGTAACATAGAACTTGTTGGCAAAAACCTTCTCTTTAACTTTTTTGGTTTGTTCTTTACCGTTTTCATCGAGTATCGGCTTGCCATCATCATCAAGCACAGGAACTTCACGCAGTACAGTTTCCGTAATTGGCGCAAGAATTTTTAATCCTTTTTCGCCGGCTTTAACATACCTTTTTTTGTTTTTCCATGTGTTAAATCCGGCACACAGTGAAGCTGATGGGTTTTGCATGTAAATCAGCATGGTATTATTAAAGGAATACTGGTGAAAGCCGTCATAAAAATTCAGCCAACGTTTGTAGTCCTCACTGTTGCGTATCAGCTTTATGCCGTTATATGCCTCTTTGATGAGGCTTCCAGCTTCAATAGTGCTTGCCTTATCTTTTGTGCGGAGCAGGAAATGCTCCATATATCGGCTTTTAGTGAGATCAACAAGGGTATTTTCAATGTCCGTGTAGTGTGCATTGATATATTTGACCTCTTCTTTACGGCGGTCGGCATCCTCTGAAAAAGTAAACCCAGATAAAGATAAAACTTGAGCTTCATCTTCGCTCCCTTTACTCTGATCGCTGTAGATCATGAATTTACCGGGAATATTAGGGGCATAATCGCGTACAACGTCAAAGTCTACTGTGCCATCACTGTTATATGCTAAATTATCGAGGGAGTAGGTAAGACTTCCATAAAAGGCTTGCAGTTGCTCATCCGTTACGTAGACGAGATCATCAAAATTCAAAACCTCGAGGCAGTTTTCGTAAAAATCCTGAAAGGTGTCATATTCCTCTTTGTCGATAACATGACCGTCAAGTGTACGCATCAAGTAATATCTTTCAAGATCAAGTGTCACTTGAATTGGAATTTCGGCGTCCGTAATAGTGGTATAGGCAATGTTCACTGAGGATAGTTTTGTAAAGTCTGTTGCGTTGCCAAATTCTCCGATACAAAATGAATTGATGAGATTTTTAGCTTGCTCCAGTTCCTTATCTGAAATATTCACAATACACTCCTTCTTTCTATACATCAAATAGAAGATTGATATTCACAAACTTCCCGGTATCCTCCAACGCTATATCGCAGTTGAATTTATTTCCTTTGCTTGATGTCAGTCCCTTAATCGGAACCGATTTATTTGCAAGCAATTTTGTAACAAGGGAGGTTGTTATTGGTTTTTTGAAGTTTTTAGAAAAGTTATTATCCTTCCAGATTGCAAAGCCGCACGATGTATTTTCACAACGATAACCTTTAGCATTTTCAATGACGGCATTACCACACCGTGGGCATTTACCGACAATATTAGCTGAACGGAAAACCTTATGCATTTCTGCCCCGTTTACCCTGAGCTCCACTTCCAAATCTCGAATAATCTTCTGAGTTAGAAGAACGATTTCCTCTTGAAATTTACGTGGCTGATAGTTCCCCTGTGCAATCAAATTAAGCTTTTCTTCCATTTTGGCCGTAAGAACGGCGTCACACAGGGAAGGATCAACTTTACTGATAAGCAGCTTACCTTTTTCAGTCGGAACCAGGTGCTTCTTGATACGTTCTGCATATCCGTCCCGAATAAGAGATGTGATAATTTCGGCCCTCGTCGCCGGAGTGCCTATTCCACAATCGCTTATCGTTTTTCGCAAATTTATTTCGGCTATGGTTCTACCGGCATTTTCCATGGCCGACAATAAAGAACTGTCTGTATATCTCTGAGGTGGCTTTGTGTACTTATCTTCACTCGATACGGAATGCAAATCTAATATGTCACCTACAGCACACGTGGGAATGATCTGCTCAACGAAGTCTTCATCCGAAGCTTTATCGTTTGGTTCGGGTGCTTTAATAGATAACCGATTTTTAAGGTCTTCTTCCACTTCTTTATAGCCTTTTCGGATAGGTGTTGAGCCAGTGCAGCTAAACGTATGGTCGCATATATTTACTTTTAATTCTGTTCGGTAATACTCGTAATCTGGGGATAGCGCCGCAAATAGGCGGTACATAATGAGCAAAAAAATGTTTTTTTCATTTCTGGAAAGCTCATCAATGTGGGCTTTTATGGCGGTATCCGTTGGCACGATAGCATAGTGCTCTTCGGATGCTTTGTCGTTTACCAGACGTTTTGGGATCGTCAAAGTGATGTTCTCTACACGCAAAAAACGTGCTGCCAATTTAGCTGCTCGTTCGTGAATAACATCAACCATATCAGAAGTCAGATAGGAACTTTCTACGCGGGGATACGTAGTGAGCTTATTATCATATAGACTTTGTAGAATGGGAAGGGTTTCGTCTGCTGTATAGCCAAACAAAGCATTGGCGTCTTTCATGATCTGTGTGGTGTTATATAGCAGCGGTGCAGCCTTCTTCTTTTCAGTATGGCTATACGCATTTACTACGGCCTCAGATAGCCGATAGCTGCTTAGAATATCTCCCATAACATCTTTGTTTGATGTTTTAAAGAAGGTCTTGAAGTTTCCATGATCTGCCGTAAGGCGATAGTATAATTCGGGCTTGAAATTTTCAATTTCCTGCTCGCGCTGCACAATAAAAGCCAAAATGGGGGTTTTAACTCGACCAACCGGCAATTTTACATTGAATGCTGTCGTGTACGCACGAGTGCCGTTAATTCCAATTATCCAATCTGCAATAGCTCTGCTGTTACCAGCTTGGTACAGGTTATTATACTCACTGTCCGGGCGCATTGTTTTGAGCCCGTGCCGATAAGCTGCATCTTCGGTCGAAGACACCCAAAGCCTATATACAGGTTTATTTCTAACAAGGCTACTCTTCTGAATAGCATAGCTAAAGATGCGTCTAAAGATCAGCTCTCCTTCGCGTGCGCTATCCGTTGCGCAGATAATACCATCAACGCGCATGTCGGCCATCAGATCACAGACAATATTGCATTGCTTTACAGTTTCTGGCGCTGTAACATATTTAAATTTATCTGGGATGATTGGTAGATCGTTGAACTGCCATGTCTTATAGCCATAAATATCTGGCATGGCAAGTTGCAGCAGATGACCGATGCAATACGTAACAATGAAATTATGCCCTTCAAAGTAGCCGTCATTTTTCTTTGTTGCACCAACGATGCGTGCTAATGAGGCTGCCACTGATGGTTTTTCTGCAACGATCAATTTCACTTGTTTACACCCTTTCCCCCTGAGAAAAGTCCTAAAAAGCCGCGCTTTTTCTGCGGTATCGTAACATTTTTAGCTTCGGTAATTGCGGCATATACGGGATTATTGGCCGCATTTAATGTGAAGGCATCCGGTGTGTATGCGGAAAAATATGTGTGATCGCCCGCGGCTTCCATGAGCTCTTTAATGTCGTCCATATCAGCTTCTGGTACGAAGCTGAAAATGTAATGAACATTATTGTTATAGATGATGTTCGAGGCATACGATTGTGACCCTCGCCTAACGAAATCAGAATAGCTATCTAACTCATACGGGGATGAGCCGCATACCAAAATCCGAATATCTTTTTCAAGCCATTCTGTTACGGAGAAATCATGTCCGAAGTCATAAACTAAATATTCATATCCCATGGCTTTAATTTCCGCTATATGCTCTGGAGCTGCGTACATATCAACGTTGGCGAACGTTACTCGGCCAATGTCATTGTCTACATCTTCAAGCTGAAGAATATCTTTTGTTCTACCTACAAAATCGTATCCGCTATGGTTGTATTGAATATAGCACGCCCGATGGCCCATGAATTGAAGATATTTAACGAGCTGCAATGCCTGTGTGGTTGTACCGATGCGGTCACAGCATCCTCCAATGGCTATGACAATCTGTTTCCCCACAGAATTATCGCTGTGCTCGGCAATGGTTTCTATCGGCTCTTCATGTGCAATATCTTCAACAGTTGCATATCCTGCGAGGCAGAGCTGTAATTCATCTTTGGCTGGACCGTTAAGGCTATTTAACACAAAGCAGTGAAACCCTTCTTCAACCAAAGCGACAACTATATTGGTCTTTTTGCTCCCGCCGATAAAAAAGAAAACAAACTGCGCTTGGGTGGCCATCGACATTTTTTTGATTTCTGAAGCTACTACATGGAAGTCATCCCTAAACTGTTTAAGATCAAAAATGACCGTTTTGTAGTTGTCAGCGATAACCAGGTCTCTGCATTTTTCGACGTCTTGAATTGTCCCTGTGTATGTGACGGGAAGTTCCGTCATGTCGCTAAGTAAGTGTCCTGCCATTTCAGAGCCAACGAAGAGAATGCCTGCCATATAATTTCCTTCTTTCTATTTTATTTGGTTATGGTACTGTCCGTGATATACGGTAAATCATCAATCGAAGTTACATGCGACTTTACAATAATGCCATTAAAATCGCTCTTACAATAGTATTCGCGATCATCCAGTATCGCGATCGGGCTGATGTTGTGTTGCTTGCACACGGTACGCATCTTTTTAGCCCGCACACCATAGTGCTTACACAGGTTTGTCATTGAAATGAGATCGTTTTCGAGTATGTTTTTGATTTCTCGGCGATCTTCATCGTTCACTAAATCAATCATGGTACTCACTCTCTTTCGCTGCCAACATCGTGTCCTTTATCCGTCTTTTTCTTTACCGTTCTCTTTCTTACTACGTTCTTCTTTGCCGTAGCTTCCTCGAGGACGGAGCCGTGTGCTTTGATTCTGACCAGAGGCTCATTGCCAGTATCTAAGCGAGCAGCACACTTAGATACATCAAGACGCTCATACTCGCCGTCCATAACATCAATAATTGCACCTTTTAATTCTCTTTTGGAAATTTCGATGTCAATATCGTTTCTCTCCGCGATTTCGTGTAATCTCTTATGAATTAGATCATATGTAGATTGATACTGCGCATCGACTGTTTTGTGATTTACGTCACGCGGAACAATCATAATAGACGCACGGTAGTTGTGATCTCCGACCAGATTGAAAGCATAAAATTCCGGATAATAGTCCATATTTGCTTCAAACGAAAATTCCATGTTTTTCATCCTTCCTTTATATCGTCGATTTCTAAGTTTAGCTTTTCTATTTTCTGCTGATTTTCAGCGATTGCGTTTCGATCAGCTTGAATAGCTGCATTGTATTGCGTAACCAACTGCTCATTAGACTGAATTTGTCTATTGGCATCTTGGATTTCAGAAGCCGTCATATATCTTTTATCTTCTTCAATCTGCACATTTGTGTTTTGGACTTCTTCTATTTTGCCTTGTATTTGTGCGATGTCCTCCTGCAACTGTGCTATGGTATCGTTGCAGCGCTCAATTTGACGCTCAAGGCTTTGAATTTTGTATTCTGTTGGAGTTAAAGCAACAAAGCTATCGACCTGTTCAACATCACGTTTATTGGTGTAGAGCTTCGCGTATTGTGTTTCGTATTGTTTACCTGCAAGATAGACTCGTAAAGAAACTTCATTAAAATTGTTTGGAACATCCAGTATTTTAACCACGGTCAAATCTTTATCTTCGAGCAAAATCTCCGTAGCGAGCTGCTTTACAGATGAGTTGCGCATATAGGCTTCAAAATGGTACTCGTTATTGCCATCAAAACTCTTATTATTGCAGAGAAGTTCGACGGTCATTTCCTTTTGGTTTTTGGAGTATTCCCATGAGTTCAGTGTTACGTAATGATCTGCCGCAATTTCTGTACTGGCACCGATTGGAGTGCGCAGATAGGCATTACCGTTGGGAAATAAATAGGAAGAGAACCAGAAAAATAGAAAGCTAAATAAAATAATCAGAATACGCAGAACAATCGATTTATTACCTAAACCGTGATAGCTCGACGTAGATACCGCGTTTTTAGTCATTATCGATGCCATCCCCCGTTAAATAATCTGCAACATCATAAGCGAGATCTCCCGTCACTGCTGTGTCGAAATATTGCTCTGCAATCTGCCACATCGTACCGCTGGAATTAAGCTCCATGCGGCAATGATACATTTTAGTATGCGTAGAAGTGTGTGTTTCCGTATCTTTGTCGGGATTTGTGCTGACTTTGTATTCGTAGACTGCCAGCAGGTTACAGCTGCCATCATCTAAGGACTGAACATAGCAGCGCACATGGTCGATGCGGGCAGCGAATGTGGTTTCTCCGGTTTCGTCGAGAGCGCCGACGTTAATGCCATCATCCTTTAAATACACAGCATTTTCGGTGATTTTTCCGTAAGCAGAAGATTTACAATACTGCCGGACGGCTTCGTATGCGTCCAGAGTCTTTTGCGGTGCTTCCCTTGCCGGGTAGGTATCTCGATTATAGAGTGTTTTTAGAAAGGCTGTAAAATCAGAAATAACTTGGTCGTTTTGCCCCTTATATGTATTGATTTCCTGTCGGAGTGCGGCATTATCTTCGGTGAGTTGTTTTACCTGTTCCGACTGTGCTGTTGTGCTTGTTGTTTCTTCTATATCTGTATGATTTCCAGAAGTTTCAGAGGTGAGCTGTACGGATTTGAGCTGTGCTTTTACATCATCTAACTCGTTTGTTTTGGACAAATATAAGAAGCTCATAAGAATCGTCACAACAAGGCATATACAAGCAACAGTAATAGATACGCTCTGTATTTTATCAAGTTTTTTCATCTGCCGTGATCCTTCCCTTTCTGTTTAGCTGTTCTGCGAATGGCTTCTGATTTGCTTTTATAGCGATCACAAAAGCGCTTCACGGTATCGCCGGGGTGATGCCGCAGTATCGTTATATCCCGAAATACAATCGGAATATCGTTTTGCCGGCAATAACTAATAGCATCCGCAGATAAATAGTCTTCCGGGCACTCTTTTTCATGTTGAGTAATAGGAAATATCCAAATTTCGTTCGCATCCTGATAAGTAGAAACAGGATTAAAACTAAGCTCTGTGTTCGGTATTCCTACGACATAAATTTTCTCGACCGTCTTCATAATGGCCCTCCTATTTAACTACCGCATCTTTGAGTGGCATTCGCGCCTCTGCTTTACGCCGCAGCTGTGGGCGAATGAAAAGAGCAATGGCCGAACATATTGTGATGACTCCGGAAACTATGGAAATGTAAAAGAAAATTTGAGAGCGATAAAAGTGCATCTGCCATTCCGGGCCGAGCGGCATAGGGAAAGCATTTTCATTTACTTGCGATACGGCTGTGGAAGAAAAGCAATCGTATTCGAGCGAAACCGAATGCGTATTTGCCTTATTGAACTCTGTGCATGAAAGTATTCCGGCCCCTATTTGAAGCAAAAGGAAGATACAGACTAAAATAATCAGCAGCAACCTCAATTTATCTGAGGTTTTCATGCTTTCTTTTCGTAACATACAACAAAAGTCCTTTCTTTTTACTGTTCGTTAAGTTCTCTTATTTCCCGATTGATTTCGCAACGATCTGACACCAGTCCTTCACGCTCCATTTTGCGTGCCACATGTCCTTCATGAATGGTTGAAGCCTTATCTACTTCTTGCCGATCATAACTTCTATGGTCAATCTGATGTTGTTGGTCAAGCCGTTTATTGCATTCTCTTGCCCATGCCGCACGCCATTCTTCGACTTTACTGCGATCATTCCAATCTGATGTAGAGATTGTTTTTTGCTGCCAAAGCTTTTCAGCGCCTTTTCCGTTACGTATTCGCAATTTTTGTTCACCGGTCTCTGGATCAATTACTGGTATTTTTTCTCCATTTTCATCGAGGACATAAATAGTTTTTGACTTTGAAGCCCATTCGCCATTTGGTTTAAACCCCCGTAATGTTAATAAGATATGTGCATAAGGATTTCCATCTCCTTTGTCATGTATCCCCCAATCTGCACACATTCCTTTATGAACAAAATTATTCATTACATATTCGCGCACGGTATCGATCTGCTCCTGCCGGATAAATTCACGCGGCAGAGCAACTTCCACTTCACGTGCAAGCTGCGCGTCTGAACGAGTTTCTATTTCATGCACTGCATTCCAAAGTTTTTCTCGATCATAGAACTCCGAAGGCGCGTTTTGCGGCAGATTTATTTCAGAGTGAACTACACTGTTTTGCCCAGTGTAGTTGTAAGTTTTTCTTACCTCTTTGTCATACAATTTTGTGCCAGAGCAATAAGCAGCATATGCAACTGCGCTTCGCCCTTTGCTTCGACCAATAATTCTGATAGAACAATGATAAATTGCCACGTTTCTCACCTTTCAAAAACTAAATACGGTGTAGGGTCGATGCGCGTGTTAGAAGTATCGTAAATCTCAAAATGTAAGTGGTAGCCGGTAGACGGGCCCGTAGAACCGGCATAGCCGATAACTTGTCCTTTCTTTACCTGCTGTCCCATGCTGACGTTTACATACCCTAAGTGAGCGTATAGCGTACATGTACCGTTCTTGTGCCTAATTCTGATATAATTGCCCCAGTCGTTATCGCAGGGATCGACGCCATTGTCTTTTCCGTAATTGTGTGTGCATCGTGTTGAAAAGGAAACCACTTCGCCGTCTGCAGCAGCGTATACGCTGGCATTACGTGCAGCATTGAGGTCTAACCCGCCGTGGAAATTTGAACTTGAAGCATCTGTAAAGTCTCGATAGCCAAATTCTGAAATAACGGTCATATAGCTGCTTTCTAACGGATTTGAATAGTAGCCTTTACTTGCGACCATACCGGCAGCTTTTTCAATATCCAGATAATCCTTAATGCGATTAACGTAATTGGGATTGCCATATACCTCCCAACCCATTTCTTTTCGCATTTTTAAGGAAAACTGTTGTGCAGCTTGCTCCGTATATTTACCGCCATAATATTTATTGCAGTAGTCGTAAAAGCCGGGGCCAAAGTTATAGCACTGCAATGCCAAATACAGATGATCTGTATCATAAAGACCGTTGCATCCTACTAAATCCAATAAGGACTTGAGTGTTCTGACGCCAACCTGAATGGAGTATTCCGTCGAAGCAATGCTTCCCGGACTATGCGAATATTGCGTGTTAAAAGAGCTTTCGGAACACTGCATAATATCGACAGATCTTCCGCCGGATTCCACCATGCAGATGGCCATAACCACGGGCACATATTCTTCTGTCCACATCCACTGTCGACACTGATCGGTTATCACTTGCTGCCATGCAAGAACCTCACCTGAAATATCTTTACAGCCACGGATAGATTCACCCGATCCCCCCGAGCTGCCGCCGAGGGCCAAAATAGCCGACGTTACGTTCCCTATGCACGTAACAATTAAGAGTACAAAAAATACACCGGATAAAACAGCTGCGGTGGCAACTGTAATTTTGAGTTTAAGCCACCCGTGCTTCTTGATATTTCTGACTTTCCGCACGAATTTATACTTTTTGCTGCTCATTATGCGCCGCCCTTAAAGTTTTCTTCCTCGAACTGGGTTATTTCAACGTGCATCTGAATATTGCGGTCTGAGGAAACACAGAACACCATTTCGCCTTTTCCAAAGCGTGGAATTGCTTCCAAGTCTCCCGCCGTCAGTTTGTTGGCAAATACCTGCTGCAAAACCGGAAGGGCGTTGGTGTCTTGATTGAGGATAAATTTATACTCGCAAAGCTCGAAGAACGTTTTGAGCTTATTGATACCTTCTGTTGACGCGCCTTCGGGGACAAAATCTCGAATGGAATGTGTAGCGCAGAGAATACCGCCAAAATACTTACGCGCTTCGCGGGCGAACACTGTGATTTGTTCCACCGCGGCAATTTTATCGGTATTGATGATCTCATGCGCCTCATCGATAAAGATTTCAAAGCGTGTAATGTCATCTTTTTCGATGGCATGTGTTTCATACTGTTCTTTCATATATGCACCGATTTTGACGCAGTTATCCCAACACAATGTGAGAGCCAAAAAGAGCTGTGCATCAAAGACCTCGGGCTTCATGCTTTTGAGGTTCGCGATGTTGAAGAAGACGATCTGGCGATCCATGATGTTATCAATAGACGTATGCCCGTTAAAAATGGCACCGTAGTTCGTAACAAGCGACCGAAAAGCCTTATAGATGTTATCGCAAGTGCGAGCTTCGCGGATTGCGAGATCTGCTTCGATTTTATTTGAACCGGCGCGAATTGCTGCACGTCGCTTTTCGAGGTAGGCTACAAAATCGGAAAAAATCGGGTATTTATCTGCTGCTAACCCTGTAATGGCCTGTTCGTCCAAGCTTTTGTTAGGGTCTATAAGGCCATATTCGACATAGAACTCTTGCAAATAGTCCTCAAATGCGTTAGCTTCCTGCACAGAGGCGTTGGGGTTAAGGAGTAAATAAACGGTGCGCATTTTTGCACTATGGTTTACGTAGCACATGCCTTCGCCTTCGTCTGAGGTCTTCAAAATTTCGAGAGCATTAAGAATTCCTCTTGTGCCGTCCAACGCTATATAAGCGCCGCCAAGCAGCTCAACGATATGCCGATATTCGCCGACCGGGTCAAACCCTCGGATATAATGGCCGCGTACTGCCATGGATTCGAGCAGTTTTTTAAGCAGCGTGGATTTACCGGCTCCCTGTTTTCCAAGCACCACGCCATTATATGCTGTGCGCACGTTGTTTTGCGTGTGCATATCGAAAAGCACTGTGCCGCCAAGTGAAGTTGAACCTAAATATGTGCCCGTTGGGTCTACGAGATTCGTAAAATGGAAAGGAATACCATCTGCTAAGGTAATAGATTCGAGCGGCTGACCGTAACGGGCATAAACCTTAGCTTCTTCTAATTCCTGCTGCTTCGTGTACGGCAAATAGACCGAGCGGAAATCATTGATTTCTTCGTTCAAAAATATTGAAGCTTCATATCCGGCTGCATCCAATCTATCCAGCACAGATTTTACGCGTTTGTCGCACTCATCGTATGTTCGCCCTTCGACAAAAATACGTACTTTTACGAGTTTAAGTACCTCGCCCATTACGTCGATGTCATCCCACAAAGCGTTAAGTTCCGCATAGCGCTGCGCCGCCGTTTTCTTTACGGTCGTGTCCGAAGCATCTTCCGCACGGCGCTCCTGCTCACGCATACCGGCGTTTATGTTTTTCTTCGATATATTGGGGTCTTCTGTATTTATATCGATCACGCACACGATATTGTCCATGTTCATAAGTCGTGTCAACCAGAATTCTTCGACGCGTGCCGGGAATTTAGAAACGGTGATGCAGGCTTCATATCCGCATCCGGTTTCAATGTATCTTTCGTTGACCGGGCGCAAACCGCCTTTAGGTTGAATAGCTTCCAGCAACCACGGATCATAGCCGAGCTTTTCTATCTTCTGCCGTATCTGGACATCCGTCATCTTTTCAGGATATGTAATATTAACTTTGGTTGCATTTTGTACCTGAATGGTCTGTGATTTATTATTGAGCTTTTCGAGGACTGCCAACTTTGCGGGCAGGCTCATTTTCCTCGCAAGGTCGTTATAGATCAGGGTCTGGCTGATACGAGATAATGCGTAGAAATAATCATCCTGAGATTCTGCAAATAACAGAATATAATACTGACGGTCGGTGCGCGTCTCCTGCACATTTTCAAGCTGTGTTTCCATTTCGCGCAAAATATAGTCATATATCGGCACTTTATTCTGCGCGATTTTTTTCTGAATATAGTGCTGCTGGCCGCGAGTATCCGTAGGTGTATTCAGCGATACAAGCTTAATATCAAAACCATTTGTGCGGTACATACGTGCCCATGCAGCAATCAGAGCTTCGAGGTCTGATTCGGATGCCGAATTAAGGTCTTTCGTGACAATCTGCACGATGTCCATGTAACTGTCATCCTGCATCTTAAACTTATCATCCTCTATACACTTGATCGGGATCAATTTACTCATGGGTGCAGTTGAAGAAGGACGAAGCTTATTAAGCAAATTGCTTAACGCTCCACTGTTAGCCGATGCAGTTTCCGTACCGGTTTTTACCGCATCACTTTTCTTAGTCGGGGTCTTTTTTTTCATTGGAAATGCCTCCATCTGGGAATACAAGCTCTTTGAAATACGCAGCAGAAGGATACTGCTTTTTATTTATGGACTTATCTAATGTGAGTCTTTTTTTTGAAGTCTGAACCGGAATATACGCGGTTCGAGGTCTTATGAGATAAAACCAGAACGACTGGTAAAGCCGTTTTCCGGGATTGTTTTGCGAAGGTCGAGATAGGAAAAAACCAACGGCAAAGCAAAACACCAAGTATAACGTGCGCAGCGCCGGGATCACAATATTTTGCGTTGCCCAGCCAAACCCGGCAAATCCGATAATGAAGAAGAAGTCAAACATAAAAATCTTCGGCGAAAATTTCTTTTCGGTTTTTACGTCCAGAGGAACAAAGTGCTTCATAGTTTTTCACCCCTTCTTTTGCCGGTGGACTTGCCACTATCTTTATTGCCGTTTCCTTTTTCTTGCTTATATTCACGCTGTGCAAAACCCTCTGTTCTATTGTCCTTTGCGTTCCTCGGGAGGTTGCCGGGGTGCTGAACAGTATTGGAAGGCTCAACACCCGCATTACTGTTTCGGACGATCGGCTCGTTACTGCTATGTGAATAAATATCCTGCATTTTGCCTTGGGACACTCTTGAAGGAGCTGAACCGGAAGAAGAAATGGATGTTTCTGCGGAAGCTCTGGTTTCATTTCTTCTATGCGGCATTTGCTCAACAGAATGTTCGACAGAAGGAGAGGCCATCGAAGGTTTCTGTGAAGCAAAGCCAATTTTGGCCGAATCAGAAGACGTCGCCGAAGCCTTCTTATTATTCCTACCAGAATTGCCCTGAAGCTCTCTGCTGTTCTTATTACCCGCATTCGGAACCGCAAATTGGTCTTTCGCGCTGCTGTTAGGTTCGTTATGAGTTCCAACGTCACTCTTATTGCCGATCTCTTCCTTACCGTCCGGCTGCTCTAACGTATCCGGCACATCATTTTTAAATGCCTCGCGATTTATGCTGCCATCTTTGCTTTCCTGCTCGCGATTTGGTTCTGCATTGGATTGTTCTGTGTGCATTTCTTCCGGCTCTGCAAAGCTCCAAGAGTTTTGTCCACTATTTTTTTCTTCGTTTAAAGGTTCCTTATCGCTTTGCGTGTTCTGACTTTCTGCATTGAACGGGTTTCGTTCTGTTTTCACGTTCGGGACTGAACCAGTAGTGGATGCTTCTCCGCGACGATGCGGCATTTCATTTGCATTACCGTTTTTCTCTTTCTTATCTGCTACGCCTCTGCCGCCGGTCTCCAAATCGTTACCACGCGCATGAGTTGCACCATAATTGCCAAGTTCGCTCTGCCGCACTGCTCTTGCCTTATCCAACGGAGTTTTTGCACCGGTAACATCCTTGCCAAGATTCCATGCGGCCTTACCCATTCCGAGTGCAGTTTTACCAGCGTGCATAAGTCCCATAGCGGTATGGAAGCCACTCTTAATGCCTGCGTCTATACCAAACAGACGCTCAATCAAATTCGGACCGTCAATAACCGCCATGGCTACCGGGATAATGCAAATTGATGCTTCAAAATTATTGAAGATGGAGCTATCAAAAATCCAAGCCTGAAAGGTATTAAATAAGCTGATAGCAACACTGCAATAGATCAGCACTACGTAGGTGCTGAGGATGCTTTTAAGCGCCTCTCTCAACTTCGCTCCGCTCGCAATATCTGTAATTGCAAATATGTAGGCAAAAAAATGATTAACAATCAGCTCATAGCAAAGGCGAACCACTTTGAAAAATGTAAAGACCATTACAAGAATCGTCGCTATTTCAGACAAAAAGATAGGAAACATATCTACCTTATATCGATAATAGTAAGAAGATAAAAACGAAATAAAGTTTCCAAATATTTCGCCGCTCGAACACTCTCCCAATTCTTCGTCCACGCTGCCGCGGTTGAGCAATGTTTTTGTGAACACTTCATCAATGCCCGGTGTTTCGCTGCCCTTAATCAATTCATCCATCGGCAGCAGCGAATAGTCGTAGTCATCCGGGAAGCCATTATGTACTTCGCCAGTCGGATCGATAACCGTATCTCCGCCAAAACAATATTTTAGGTCTACGATATTTGCGCTGAAAATCTTATTTACGCTGCTGGTGCTTATGTTGCCCATATCAGAAGAGGCAATAATGCCATTAACGGAATTGATAAACGTCGGCAAGATGAAAACCACAAGCAAACCGAACATGATATTCTGGATGATCTTACTTCCTTTTATGCTGTTGCTATTTAAGATGAATGCAATACCGATGCAGACGACTACAATCAAAACCACTGCGGTCAGGAACTCTGTTGATAGAGTGCCGCCGAAAATTTCATTTACCCTGCTTTGCGTATCGAAAGTAAGCACGTTATATGCTTTACTCAAAAGATCGCCACAGCCTTTAATAAATGAATATAAGAAGGATAAAACCAGATAGAATAGCTCGCGCAAGCCGGTTAGTATTAGATTTTGCCCTTCAAAGTATGATCCATATCTCGTAAGAATTTCTTGTGCTGACATTCTTTTAATTCTCCTTAAACTGCCTCGTCCATCTTTGCTTTGTTACGCTCACCTGCACCGGGAGTTCTGCCGGAAGCCTTTTCCTTTGAGTTTTTTTCAGCCTCCATTTTTTCTGCCAGTTTTGCAAAGTGGGCATCAATGTCATATACATGGAGGTCCAAATTTACTTTAGAAGTATCACCCCATGTGATCTTATCCAAATCAATTTTATCGAGATTTGGAAAGCTCTTGGTAAGATATTCATACCTATACTTGAATCTCTGGTTGCCAACGTTGTAAACAGACGTATGATCGATGCTATTGCCACGCAGATCATTACGTGTCATAATACGCACGATAACGTTTTCTCCGGGTGCAAGTCCTTGCAGCTCATTCGGATTAAGTAACGGCTTTTCTTCGTAGTTTTCCGTGAAGGATTTATTTAGGGACATTTTTTCACCGGAGCGACTAACGTTTTTGAAAGTTTCGCTACCTAACTGTTCAGAAAAATGCTTGACTGTTTGCAAATCACCGGAAGATAGGAAATACTGATTACCGCAGTTACCAATAATTGTTTCTGCGTCTTTATCATATCTTCTTTCAACTTGAGCGTTAGACTGTACAACAAGATTAAAACGAATATTACGACCGAGGCAAACCGTCAAAATATTTGAGAAGTTCTCAATCGGCGGCAAGTTACCAAACTCGTCCAGAAGGAAGACCACTTCACGCTTGCATTTACCGTCATTTGTGTGAATCGTGCAATACTGTGCAAGAACATAATATAACTGGCGAATAAAGACAGAGGCAATAAAAAAGCTGCTGTTATCGTAATCGGGCGTTGAGATAAAGATTGCATACGGCTTGTCCCCAAACCCAATATCCAATAAATTCAGATCATTCTCTGCTGTCATCTTTGCGTAATTTTCATACGTGAAAATCGTGAGATCAGTAATCATCGTGGAGAATATGCTGCCTTTTGTTTTGTCACCAGAAACACGAGCTGCACTGTATTTTAACTTTGCCCTATCTCCATTCGGGCGAGCATCAAAGTACGCATCCAAAGCTGTTTTATCTCCGCCCATAGACGCAGTTGCCATAACAGAAAACGAATTACAAATACTATACATAGTAATTTGCTTTTCGTACTTAGTGCTTGGAATATATTCATATTCCGGGGGAATCGGCATGGAAGAATGGAGAATATCTTCGTAGCCGTATTCCATATTTTCGATGAAATTGCGAACCTGTAATTGCTCAATCTCATTCATGGCCATAAAGGCGGCTTTTTGCTTATCAAAATAGGCTTTGTTCTTAGCGTTCATTTGCTCATCTAATGCAATGCAATCGCAAACGTGAGCAAGTATCATAGCACTAAGCAAGTTACGCGCGTTTTTAGGCCAAAACGGGTCTGGCTGTTTATCGTCATCAAAAAGGGAATAACAGAAAGAAGCACAAATTTGTTCTGCGGTAGGGTAATCTTTACGTTTCCACGCATCGATAATAGTTTGGAGAGGATTAAATTTCATGGATTTACCCGGATCAGCAAGATTTAAGACCAATGGAATATAGCCACGTCTTTTAAGTGTTTCGTAGGAAGCTTTATACAATTCAAGTTTTGGGTCATTTATGACAAGTGAAGATTTAATTTCCGCACGGGAATACAAGTCAATCGTCGGAAACATAAAAGATTCGCCCTTACCGGATCTCGTTGTGCCGATGATGTAGTTGTTTACGGCGCTTCTGTCAATAAGGACTTTGTGGTGATTTCTATCCCATGCAATCGGAACGCCGCCTTTTCCCTGATAAAACTGATCCTTTTCGGGAACTGCCGGGTACTGTTCATACAGCTCTTCGAGGTATGCAAAACGCTCTCCACCCTTTTGATTTACATTAAAGTCGTTGTACGCAGTGCGGATTTTGTAAGGCAGTGCAATTTCGAGGAAGATCGTTAAGCCAAACAAAATTAAATAGTAATTAGAGCTCTTCGGGAAATTGATAATTGCCGGTAGATGGTTATTTGCCGCCATATCCGTTGCAAATATACCTTTCATCGAATACAGTGCATCGCTCAGCAAGGTATAGCAGATATTCCCGGCAAATAAGAGAACGAACGGAATAGCAATCATGATAATTATAATGACCTTTTTGGAACTGAGCAGTCTGTTCAGCCGGAACAGTTTTTGCTTATTCATGAAGTCGTTATACGGCGTTGGTTTTTGGTTTGTTGCCATTTTTTGTCTCCTTTCGTGGAAAAACGTATGTGGGCAAATTTGCCCACTTTTAGTTTTCAGATAAACCCTTTACCAAGAAACGATAAAGAGCTTATCTGAAAACTCGGTTCAGTGCCGAAAATCAGCGCCTTACCGAATTTCCAGTTCATTTTTTAGAACTTAACGTTTTGAATCCACCACGCTACAAGAGAGCTTGCAGAAAGTGCAATTACGCAGCCAATGGCAATACGCTGAATCCACTGCTTAGCTTGCTGTGCCAAATCACGTGAAAGTATGATGAAAAGGCCGCAGACGATCAGTGCCAGAATTGCAAGAGGCGTTACAACAGTTGTAACCTGTGTAGCAATTTCCGTGAAGGAGTTGCTGAGGTTAGAAAAAACAGTACCTCCCCCGCCGTTGGTAGCGTCGAGCAATGTTAAAAACATCTTCATTTTTTTACTTCCTTTCTATTTTTTCGGTGGCATATTTTACGGATGATCTCTATCAAACACACCACGATCAAGTAAGGTAACAGACTGAATATCACATAATCTTGTTCACTCATTTTTTGCAGTATAGCTTCGGCAGTCAGCTGATCTCCGGCTTGCAAATACATGTAGTACGCACCCTTTAATCCGACATTGATGCCGTATGCGTAGCAGAGACCACCAAATCCGAGTGAAAACAAAATCACGCGCGTCCAGACGGATGTGAGAACCTTCAAAAGGCGTTTCACTGTTCAGCCTCTTTTTCTTTTCTCTTTTTCGAGATGATAAACAGAATAATTACAATAGCTGCGGCGAGGGCAATCGTGCCGATTGTAATGCCCACAATAACAGCAACTGGGACCTCATTATTTTGCTCGATGTATGTCGCAACGCTACGGATGCTATATTCTGTCTTATCGGTCTTTACAATCTGTGTACCACTATATGTAGCTGTCGCCTTATAGCCGTCTACACTCGGGACTGTAACGTTTTTGCCACCGTAAACTGCAGTGAACGTACTGAGCAATCTATCGCCTGTTACGATTGCATTTCGGCAAAGTTCGCCGTCTGCATTCGTGTAGGCATCTCCGTCCCATGTTACTCTGGATAGGCGATAACTATTTGCACTCAAGCCAAGAGAAGCAAGGTATGCGCTCTCATACCCGGTAAGTGGCGGATTTCCGCCGTCATACGGGATCAGTGCATCACCAAACTGCAAATAAGCACTGTCGATGCCGTACAAAGTCATCGGCACAGAAAGATCAGACGTCCATGTATACCCGTTATTCTCTACGTGGTCGAGCTGTAACGGAACGTTAACATCGATACCGTACTCATCGCTGTGATATTTAACGGTAATGCTCTGCGCAGCCTCCGGTTGCGATGTTGCTGTGCCAAGCACAACTGATTCTGTTATGTCAGCTTTGAACTCAGGCAATTTGGTTTCGGTGTACTTAGTGTCCACATACTGCAAAACGACCTTGTCCCCAGAGAAGTCCTTGGAAATCGCCTCTGGAAATTTACTTTCCTTTGTGCCAGTCAAGATTTCTTCGGTTGCGGAGACTTCCTTTTCTTCTTCCACTGCTTTTTCATCCGTGACGTAGCTATCTACACGATCAAGCTTGTACGTTTTGCCATCATATGTAATCTCGTCATCGAAGGCAGCTTCTGTTGTTTTATCATCGGAAGTAACCGTGCGTGTAACCGTTGCGGTATTGCCATTAACATCAACAGTACCGTTGCCTAAGTCTACCGAATCAGCAGATACAGGGTCGGCAACCATGCCGACTGCCGCCACTGCGATCACACCGGCGACTAAGAAGGAAAGAAGGTGGGGCTTTTTGCCCTTCTTTTTCTCTACGATTGCGGCAATCAAGCCAGCTGCGCTTACACAAAGCATAGCGAGCCAATATCCGACATTGCTACTACTGCCGGTTTTCGGCGAGTTCGGCGTCGTCTTTTCGTCGTAACGGAGTGTGATTTTACCGATTTTCGGCTGATCTACAAACAGATTGTTTTTATCGTTGTTGGAAATCACGACAGCATCACCGTCATGCTCGATTGCAAAGGCATATACCTTTTCATCTGCATAGTAACGATTCGGAGCCTTGGTTTCTACCAACAGATATTTGCCGTAAAGCAAGCCATTCAGTTTGTATTCGCCGTTGCCAAGGTCTGTTAATGTATCAACCTTTACATCTGTATCGGCTTCATATATGCCATTGCCGTTTGCGTCACTATACACGGTGAATTCTGCGCCCGTCAGACGTTTGGTATCATCCATAGTAGACGATTTTGTCAGCGACACAGAGCCGTGCAAGGGCTTAACCTTTATAGTCTGGCTTTCGTCGTTAATATCTGCATGGACAGCAAATACAAGTCCATCTCGATAAAGTGTTTCAAATACGACGGTATCCGTTTCGATGACGAGACCGCGTGCGTCGAAAGTAAACGTCATCTCAACTTCTCCGGTGGTAGCTTTTGGCGTAAAGGTAGCTTCTGCCGTGATTTCTTTACCATCGATGAGCAGCTTATCATTTGTGGCTTTGTTCATCAGCACACCGGTAAGCTTATATTCTTTACTGGGGGTCAAATCCGTATAGCTCACAACATCGGTAATCGTGATCTTATCCGCTGTAACTTCCTTTTTGCCGTCTGCTGTTGCCTTTGTTCCGATTTCAGGATTCTTAATCTTTACCGTCTGCCCTTCATCGTTGATGTCCGCATGGGTAGCAAGCAGCACGTTCTCACGGTACAAATCCTCGAACACGACGATTCCTTTACCATGCAGACCGGTTGCGTCAAAGATAAACGTAACGTCTACGCTGCCGGATGCTTCCGTTGCAACGAAAGTAGCTTCGGCTGTGACTTTCTCGCCGTTGATGAGCAGTTCTTTGCCGTTAGACTTGTCCATGAGAACGCCGGTTACACGATATTCTTTGCCGGGGGTAAGGTCTTTGTAGCTTACGGTATCGGTCAGTGTAACTTTATCCAGCGGATCGATTTCCTTCTCGCCCTCAAAGTTCGCTGTTGTGCCGATTTCAGGGGTCTTAACCTTAATCGTCTGGTCATCGTCCGTAATGTTTGCATGTGCGGCTACTTTAATATTTTCACGGTACAAATCCTCGAAAACGACGACCTCTTTGCCATGCAAGCCCGTTGCATCAAAGATAAACGTAACGTCTACGCTGCCGTTTTTGGTTTCCGGCACAAATACGGTTTCAGCTGTAATTTCTTTGCTGTCAACAAGCAGCTTCTCACCGGTTTCTTTATCCATCAGTATGCCGGTTACTTTGTACTCTTTACCGGGAACAAGGCCAGTGTATGATACCGTATCGGTCAGCGTAACTTTATCGAGCGGATCAACTTCTTTTTCTCCCTCAACGGTGGCCTTCGTACCGATTTCAATCGGCACATTATGGAAGCTTACAGAAGCTATTTCGCCTTCGCTGAGTTCTACGGTCTGCGAGTCGGGAAGCTGATAGCCGAAAGTTTCCTCTGTATCAAGTTCTTCGACCTTGTACTGATACTTAGTCGCGCCGTCTTTGTCCGCGTAAATCGGAAGTGTTTCCGTAAGGATTTCGCCTGCGGCATTCGTTACATATTCTGCGGAATAGTTATCCTCAAGGCGCGTCACGCGGAAGTGAATGCCTTCGATTACGCCATCCTCGGAAGTCTTTACGATCTTGAGCTGTGCATTTTTCTGCACGTTGACAAGATCATAGCTATAAACCTTGCCATCCTCAGAGATTGAAACATCAAAATCGGCTACAAGCTGACGGCCGTTGCCGCCCTTTGTTTGATGCACGACGTATGTGCCGTAAGGCAAGTCCTTTGTGATTGCCATGCCATCCGCGCCGGTGGTGATGTGGTCGCGCTCGGTCTCTTTGGCTGCATCGTAACTGCCCGCAGACTTGAGGTAAACATCAAACTCTGCACCCTGTTCTTCTGCGAGGTCGTCGAGCGTTTCGTACTGCTTGTGCAGCGCAATTTGCCCTTTTATGACTTCTTCGGTGAAATCTTCTGGAATTAGGTCATATTCCAGTTCTTTGGTGTCAGTTGTTGTAATGTATGTATGGACTCTGCTGTCTAACTTATAGCCCAGTGGAACACTGATTTCCTTGACCGTCACTAAAACGCCGATAGGAATGTTTCTAAGTACTGCCTGTCCTAATCTGTTCGTTGTTACAACATTTTCAATTTCTTCGCCGTTGTTTGTGTAGGTTATACGGTACTGAGCACCTTCTAATGTTGCATCACCTTGCGGAACATTAGAATTTGTATCCGCATCCCTTTTCCTCACGGTAAAACGAATTTTTGTAGGGTCATCAACAACTGGAATATCTGTGTTCTTACCGTCAACGGAAAATCTATGAACCGATGTATCCAGTGTATAACCTAACGGAGCCACCTGCTCGATTGTTACATAGTCGCCATTCTCGAGCTTCTTGGAAAGTGTTGCGTGGCCGTCTTTTTGAGTCGTAAACGTTGCGACAACAGGATCATTCGTATAGTCGTGATTAGGCATTCCGTTTGCTTCATACACGTTATACACAGCACCTTCAAGCGAATAATTTGCGTTACCATTGGTGATTTTTACATCGGCGCTGGTTTTGGTCAGCGTCACGGTATATTTCGGGTTTTCACCTTTTATTTTGATATACGCCATGGTCTGCGTTGTGCCTGGGCAGGTCGCTTGGTGCTGAATATTGGCTTGTTGGTCTTTGTCCTCCCAAACGGCGATGCTGTTTTTATCGCCGACGGTGTAGCCTGCACCGATAATCGTGGTCTCTTGCTCCGGCAGCGTACTTGCGGAAATCGTCAGCGTATTGCCGTTGCGGGAAATATCAAAGCCCGCTTTTTGAAAATCAAATAAATCCAGCACGCCGTTGGTATCGGTAACGGTAGCCGTGTACTTACCGTTTACAAGCTGCAAATCGATTTCCTGTGCATCGCTGCCGTCGCTGTTTTTGCCTGCAAACGACGGGACGATTTCAGAGCGTAAAAGACGATCTTTAAGCTCTGCGTAGTAGCTGCGCACAACAGAGCCGTTATACGCCAGATTGGCCATGCGCTCAACATCGTTATCGATGCCGGAACCCCAAGACCAGTTTGTACCGTCTACGGTAATATAGCCTTCGGATGCCAGCCAGACAAGATGCTGTGTGACCATCATCTTGGCGGTTGCGGCGCTGTACCAACCGGCATTGCCGTCCTGCAAAGAGTTTGTGTCGTTAAAACCATAAGCCACGATGCGGCGCATAGCTTCAGTCATGCCATAATTGTCTCTTTGCACGTATGCTCCGTTGTTCACACGACCCTTACCGTGCTGCAAGCAGTAAGCCGGATAACTTACACCGTTTTGGTAGATGTCATACAGTGGAAATTCGCCAAGGTCATAAAGATAATTTGAACTGAAATTACCGTTGATGCCTACCGTGCGGTAACGCGTAATGGCCTCGTCGCCGAGCGCCAGTAAACTGATTTCATCCTCCGGGTTTGGCGTGGGGGAAGCAGTGGGTTCAGCCGTTGCTTCCGGCTCTGCACTGGTCTCCGGTTCAGTCGGTTCCTCTGTTGCCTCCGGTGAGGGCACTGCTGTCGGTTCGGTAGAGGGCTTTGCGCTTGCCTCCGGCGTCGCGGTCGGTTCTGCCGTGCTTTCCGGTTTAGGTTCTGCATCCGGCTCCGTGTTCGGTGCAGCTTCTTCAGCGACTGTTTCGACTGTAATCGGTGCAGCTGCCTCATCGGCAAGAGCGCTCATCGGCACGGTGCTGAAAATCAGCAGTGCTGCAAGCAGACACGCGATTGGCTTTTTAACCTTTTTCATGTTTTACCTCTCTTTTCTTTTAGTATTTATATCGACACCTATCAAGGTGTAGTTTTCAACAATTTTGTATTGATTTTTTCATTAACGAAAAAACTTGACTTTTTTTGCACTGGCTCTTATACTTGAAGTAAGAATACCAACAAAAACAGAAAGGATTTTCAGCAATTTAATAAGGAGTGAATTTAATGACGAAACGAAAGTTAACGGCAATCATTTTTGCTGTTGCCCTTATGATTTCTGCTGCTGCTTGCTCCACAGCAAGTACAGAAACGAATGATACAAGCTCTACCATGAATACTGCAACCACCTCTGAAACCGAAAAAATTGATAAAGATACAGGTAAGTCTTCAACCGCCAGCAGTGCTGCCCCATCGGCTACTGCAAAGCCTTCTGCAACAGCTAAACCAACTACTGTGGCTTCTCCTACTTCTAAACCTTCGGCGACTGCAAAGGCTACGGCAACGCCAAAGCCTACTGCGGCAAGTACAAGCAAACCTGCTGCAACTTCTAAGCCTTCTTCCGGTACATCCGGCTCTGGCCATTCCAGTGGAAGTTCTGTAACCAAGCCGTCTTCTACTGCTACGCCGAAACCGGCAGCTACGGCTACACCTAAGCCCGCTGCAACAGCAGCACCGACGGCTAAGCCTACAGCAGCACCGACCGCAACGCCAAAGCCCGTTGAAAAAGTTTGGGTTGTGGATGTTCCAGCTAAACCCGCTCAAGAAGAACAAGGACATTGGGAAGAAGCAGGCCATTGGAAGAGCGATTGGGTGTATCAGTGCAATGCTTGTGGTACCCAGTTTTCAACCGTAGATGCTTTTGAAAATCATTCGGATTATGAGTGGGAACAAGGTAACGATCATGGTAGCTACTCCATGGTTTCTGGCGAAAAATACTGGGTTAAAGACGGTGAGTATTGGGTTGTAGATGTTCCAGCTCAAGCCGCACAACCTGAACAAGGTCACTGGGAATACAAATAAGTTGATACTCTATTTCGGGCCGGTCTTTGTACCGGCTCTTTTTCTGTCTGCATATCGAACACCTTCTTCCAAAGATGGGCAAATTAACCCATCTTTTTTATTTTTCTAACTCATCTGGTCTAAAGTTCATGATTTCAGCAACCATAAAGGCTTCTCTGAGTGGCAGCCCACTGCAAATCGCAGAAGAAATATACTCCATTGCTTTTGGAGAATTATACGGATCAGCAACATAAGTCATTTCATCTTTTGTTAAGCCGCCCAACTTAAGGATAGCGGTTAGCGTTCTCACCTGTTCCATCGAAAGGGCTGGATTTGCTACCAACTTTAATTCATAATCGTCATGTCCTTTTAAATGCACTCTCATGCAAGAATCGAGGTGCATGAGTCTTTCAAAGTCGTAATCATCGATGCTTTTGCCGATACCGGTCTTCTGCAATACGTTATCGGCAATATCAAGAGTTTTCTTATACACCTTTATCATGTGTCCAATTTGGAAAGCGCCTATCCCGACGAATATGCCAATACCAATGTCAAGGCACACATTTACTCCCTTGCCGTCACAAAAGGTATATAACAGCAATGCGATAGCACCGCACATATAGCCTTCTACTCTTACTTTGTCATAGCCATCAAATACAAAACACGGCAGGTATTTCATCTTTTTTTCCGCCCATGAACTCAATCTCACACAATCTAAAACGAGATTTGCTACAAAGAGCAACACATATACAGTGTTTGGATACACATTTCTTACTTCTAAAACTCCCATTTTATTACCTCATTTATTTTTGTGATGTGAAAAGCATTTTGTAGAGGCCATATCGCAACCCCTCCAACGTAAAATGCTTTTCGTTTTCTATATATGATCTAATCTGATCGACTGTTAGCCCGTAATGTACAAAATCAATAATCACCCTTCTTTCGTCAGCGGAAAAGTCTGGATTTGAAATCAGCTGCGCAACATCCTCTTTGCCAAGCTTTATGTAGGTTGCGACCTCTGTTATTTGCTGCTTATCACGCCAGTGCTTTGCTTTATACTCCGTACCAAACGTCGAATTGATGAGTTTAAGATCGCGCTGGCGTCCAATGATATTTCGAATTTTGTTTACGAGCAGGAAAGCGTGCAGTGCATAAGAAGCGAAAACCAGTGTTATTCCGATATAGAAATCATTAGCTTTCAGAGCCTGACTTATCTCTTCTATGCTGTTGGTTCCGTTAAATGCTCCGATAATTCTTGGAAGCGCCATAGCATAACCCACAAACCTTAAAAAGGTGCTGGTAAAGGAAATGAAGGAATAAGGCGGATGAAAATTTGAATGTGCAAAACATCGAATCCAGCTTTGAATTAGCCAAATAGAAACCGATATTAAAAGAGCCCAAACTAAGAATTCTAATGGTGGGATAGTATCCATAAAATTTTGCATTAAGTTTTCCTTCCTATTTATATATGTGGCAGCGATGGTGTGATTTGAACACACGAGTCTCGGAGCCAAAGTCCGATGCCTTAACCACTCGGCTACATCGCTATGTTACTTTTGAGCTGCGGACATACGATAGGCTGCAAGGATAGCCCGTTCGACCTTATCCTTAAATTCGGGGACTGTATATCTGCAAATATTCTTGTATTTGTCTTCGCCTTTCCTATCTTTGTATTTAACGCCGGGGCCGCTGACGAAGATCTCTTTTTCTCCCTGCACGACTTTAAAGCCATCGATAACGAGAAGATCATCTAACATGATGGATGCGTATGCGAGGGTTTTACCAGATTTTAAAGCAAGTTCGACCTGAGCTGTCACTTTCATAGATATTTCCTCATTTCACTTTGTAGATATTTCCTCTTTCATCAATTAGATTTAAATCATCATCCATAACCGCATAAATGTGCATATTACTTTTTCTTTTTATCTTTTCTGCGCTTGATGAAATATACGAGTAAAGCTATCAAGAGCAATCCAAGGAAAATTGCAATACCAATCAAAATGCCCTGCTCATATTTCTCTATCCATGTGCTGCCCTCTGGTTTTGCCTTTTCTTCGACTTCTGCTATCGCTTCTTCGGCCATTTCCACTCTGTGGCCGCGCACAAGCAATCTGTGCGTATTCACGCCATACGGTGTGCAGGTGAGCAATGTGACGTAATCTTGCTGCGTATCGATACGGATCAAATCAATGTCTGTGGGCTCCACCACTGCGATGTTGTCCACTTCGTAAGCTAATTTCTGGTTGCACACCGTGATGAAGAACATATCTCCAAGCTTAAGCTTATCGAGGTCGGTAAAAAGCTTTGCGCTCGCCATGCCGGAGTGTGCGGAGATCACGGCGTGTGTGCCGATACCGCCCACCGGCAGCGACGTGCCTACCATGTGGCCCGCGCCCTTTTCCATCGCCGTACCGGTCGTGCCGTGGTATATAGGCAGGTCTATGTTAATGGCCGGTATCATTATGTAGCCCATGATGCCGTTATTGGCAAGGTTCAGAAGATCTTCGTATGGCGGCAGGTCGGCTTTGATTTTATCGATGTCCTCAATTTGCACGGTAGAGATTGTTTTGTTATACTCCCGTGCTGCCGCTAACGCTGCATCGATTTCCGAGGTGTCGAGCTGCTGAAGCTTTTCTTCGTATTCCGTCTGTACGAGCGATTGCGTGCGCTCGTTGTTAATCGATGCAATTAACGGGTACGCAGCTGCACCTGCACCGAGCAGGATCACAAGGATAAAGCAGATAATGATGATGGTGTTTTTGCGTTTGCTCATTTTTTGATCCCTCCAATCTTTTTAGCGACTACGATCAGCCTGCCGTTATCGCTGCTGTATTCGCATGTCGATAAGGTAATTAGCTTATCTCCATATTCAGCGTCAATGCCCGTATCATACAAAGCGCGCTGCTTACATTCCTGTACGTATGTATTAAAGGTTAATTCGTTGTTTTCCACGTAGTTATAGTATTGAAAACTGTCTGCTTGATAGGCCGTTGTGATGACAACCGCCATGACCTCATATAGTCCCAGCTCGTCTAATGTGTCAAAACGCACGTATTTGTGCTGCTGAAAGAATTTTCTCTTTTTATAGAGCTCAAGATCGCTGAACATCCCGCCATCAAGCATGTGGTGGCCGTAAATTATCAAGTTATCGCACGTGCGTATATCGCAGTTTTCCTGTAAATACGGCGTGCCGAGGTTGCTGTACGCTTTCTCAAAATTTCGACGCAAATAATAATTAGGGCTATCCGGCGACTGCATCACCGGGTAATTGATCTCTGTGCCCGGCACGCGTATCCAGCCTACAAAATCGGAATTGTAGTTGTGCAGTTCCCCATAAACTTCAAGCAGCTGCGCCACCCGTTTATCTTCCACCGTGCTAATTTGCTCTAAGTCTCCCAATTTGTTTTCCGCTGCGTCTACTTTTTCGGCTATGGTTGCAAACAGTTCCTTTTGCTCTGCTTTTTGCTGTTGGTTATCAATAAGCAGATACGCGCAAAATCCCGCGACGCACAGCAGTAAAATCGCGATGATGATGGCTATGACCTGCGCACCTTTGTGCGTTCGCTTTTGGGGCATGTTTTCACCTTCTTAAAGAAAATTTAAAGAAACATTCTTTATCTTTACTTGATTTTTGCTTTATGTTTGCATATAATATAGTTGAAAGGAGGCATGAATAATGTCTGATATGGTTAATGTAAATTTCAAACTTGATGCTGAAACAAAGCGAGGTATGGAACAAGCTTGTAAAGATATGGGACTATCTTTATCGGCAGCATTTACTGTGTTTGCCAAGAAAGTCAGCCGAGAGAAACGTATCCCGTTTGAACTTTCCGTTGATCCTTTTTACTCGGAAAGCAATATGCGCTACTTGGAAGAAAAGATGGCAGCGTATAAAGCTGGAACACTTAAATTTGCAGAACACGAGTTGATAGAGGATTGATTATGCCAATTAAAGTAATACAATGGGATTTAGATGCTTGGGAAGATTATCTTTACTGGCAATCGCAGGACAAGAAAAATCTTAAAAAGATAAATAAACTCTTGAAAGATATAAGTCGCAATCCATTTGAAGGCATTGGAAAACCTGAGCCTTTAAAAGAAAATCTCACAGGTTTTTGGAGTAGGCGAATTGATGAAGAACATCGACTTGTTTACGCTGTCGAAGATGAGAGAGTTATAATCTTTGCTTGTAGAGGACACTATGATGATTGATTAGAGGACGGGAAACCGTCCTCTTTTCCTTTTCACCCAAAGCCTACACACAATTTGCAGGCTTTGGGTGGGGCTCAGTGCTGCCACTGAGCCCTCCCTGCGAGGTAAACCTAATTCAAAATTTGGGTGTATTCTTACTTATCTTCCTGCTCTTTTCTTTTCTTGAACACAAGGAAGAAGATAAACGCGGAAGTGCCGAGGCAGAAGACGAGAACGCCGCCGATAGCAAGCGCCCATGTGCCGTTTTCACCGGTCATAGGAGTCTCAAAGCCACGCGTATTTACAACCTGCAGCGGAGCGATTGCGTTCTTGGAACCCGCATCCATCTCATCGTCGAGCATCGTGACGTCGTTACCGTCAACCGTTGCAGATGCAGTCTGATAGTTATGAGCCAACTGCTTCTGCGGGATGTTGGCGAGCTTATAATCTTCATTGTTCGGGAAGTTGTAGCGCGGGTCGTTCTGGATAACACCGAGTGTATCTTTGCTGTAAATGTCGCACGGGCGGTTTGCATCATCCACTGACTTGATCGTTACGTCGATGTTATTTTTGAGCAGCGTGTAGCCGTTTGCAGTCTCGAGCTCTGTCCAGATGTACTGGTCGTCCTCAACGCCTTTAAGGATGATCTGGCCCTTTTTGCCATTCCATTCGACGGGGTGCATTGCTGTTGCAGAGGCTTCTTTGTCCGTGTGTCCGGTAACATACCAGATGCCCTCGTCCTCATTAAGCTGTGCAATTACATAGTAGCCATCGGACGCATTCTGCGCTTTAAAGAGGACGTTATCGAACATCGTCTGTTCTTCTTTACCGTCGCTAAAGGTTTTCGTGATGTTCGTCGCATACGTGTAAATATGCGCGTCGTCGATAAGGGTGTCGTAGTAGGTGTCATTGGTACGCTTCCATGTGAGGACGACTTCGTTTTTGTTTCCGTTGTCACCGTAAACCAGAGACTCATCAGAATTGAGTTTTGCGTCGTAACGGATACGAAGTGTGTAATTGCTGTAACCTGCATAGAGCTTGCCGTTATCGTTATCGTAAGCCGTATTGGCTGTGTTGATCTCGGCAAGGCCATCATCGGTCATGGAGATCGTCATCGTATGCGTACCGTCGTTGTTTTCTTCGCGCGTAACTTTGAATTTGCCGTCGGACTGCTTCCACGTGGTAACTTTGTTGGTGCAATTTGCATCGGTAAAGAATTCGAGTGTAACGCTGTTCGTGCCGCCTACATAAGAGAGGCCGCGGGCCAGAACATCTTGGAACGTATACGCGCTGATATTGGTGGCCGCAGACGTGATCGTCGGCAGTGTGGAGATGATCTGATATTCTATGGTGTCGCCTGCGGATGCCGTTGCGTTGTGTGTAAAGCCGTCGGTGATAACATCGGTCGCGTTGTTTTTACCGGTGTCTTTTACAGCTTCACGCACGGTTTTTTCCAGTGTGACAATACCCGTTTCGTTTTTGGGGTAGAGGACAACATTGTAGTTCCAATCTTGACCGCCGGTCGTAATCTGGTTGCCGGAACCGTCTGCCATACCACCGTCAACAGTGGTCATCGGGAGACTGACAAAGCACGGATTTGTTGTACCTGTCACCATTTCCGGTGTGCGGGTTTCAACCAGCAGATAGAGACCTACGGGGAGGCCGGTTACGTTGCTGTAGCCGTCCTCGTTCGTTTCGGGCATTGCCGTACCGCCGTTGTTTTTTACGTAGGCTTCGAGCGAATTCTTAACAGTCGTGGAATTGGCTTCAAGAGCAGCTTTAAGTGCTGCACTAAGTACGTCGGACTGGTAATACCAGTTGTTTGCATCAAGTGCATTTGCGTTTTCATAGCTGTTTTTGCCGTCTGCAAGGCCGATAGCTGCAAGCATGTCTGCGCCTTTTACTTTATCGATTGCATACAGCACCTCAATGTGGCTGTCGGTACGACCGCCGTCTTTTTCGGACTCCGTGAACTGCGTGATGTCCGCAATTTTGAGGTAAGTATACTCGACACCTTTAATTGCATAGCCGTTGCTTGCCTGTCCATTACCAAGTGCAGAAGATGTGCTGTTCGCACCGGTACGCGTTGTACCACCAAGCACTTCATTTACTTTTGCGTCATACTGGCCGGTAGAAACGTAGCTGTCCTCATCCCACACGCCATCTTTTTTGGCATTGGTAAAGTCATACTTATAAATGGACAGCTGTGCCTTTGCGTCCATATCGATGGTAGCTTTATCAATAGTAGCCGCCGAGGCCGAGATCAGAGAGGTGCAGGCCAGAGCTGCTGCTAAAGCCAAAGCACCAATGCGAGAGATTAACTTGGATTTTGCCATTTCTACTCATTTCCTTTCTTCATCATTTATTATTCCAAGGGTTGTAGAATCCCCTTAAAACCTCTTTTTACGCGTCAGCATTAAAATGCAGGATGCTGAAATCAGTGCGAGAGCAATGCCTACCGGCACGCTCATCATGCCGTTACCGCCTGAGGACGGCAATGTAAAACTTTGATTGTTGACCGCTGTAACAACCACATCAACGGTTTCTGTACCGTCATCGAGCACCTGCGGCAAGCTGCCGATAAACAAAGGCGCTGCGAGCAATGTGTTGCCGGACTTCGTGCCGGTTTCGGTTAAGCGATAAAGAATCGTCACGGTCTGGTTATCGACCTGTAGCCCATTAAAGGTAGTGACGCCGTTTTCATCGGTTATAAGTGCGCCGTCAACGACTGCACTTGTGCAACCGCCGATAGAAGGCTTGCTGTCTTCTGCTCTGGCTTCTACCGGGGCCCAAGTCGCGCCATCGTCAGTGCTGTACTCGAGCGTAAACTCTACGCCCGGCATGGCGTTGCCGTCAGCATCGATCTTTTTAGCTGTAATGGAGCCCACGCTCGGAGTGTTTTCCTGCGTGACTTCTACGACCTGCTCATCGTGCTCGATTGCAAAGTCATGCACGGTATTATCAAGGTCATAGCCTTTCGGCGCTTCCACTTCTGACCAGTGGTATTGTCCGTAAAGGATCGAGTCTACCTTGATTTTTCCGTCCGGCCCGGAAGTTTCGGTTGCAATTACATTACCGTTATCGTCTGTAATCTCAAACTTCGCGCCTTCAAGCGGCGTCACACCGTCATGGTCCACTTTGAGGATTTCAAGCGTACCGCGCGAGATTTTGTTATAGAAACTAACCTCTGCCGTCTGCCCATAGGTAAGTGTTACCGTCTGTGCATCCGGCGTGCGATATTTATCCGGCACGTTGATTTCTTCGACCTTGTACTCATACAGCTGCGTTGCATCTGCATCGACGTATACAGGCATCTGATCTGTAATGATCTCACCGGCCGCATTGGTGGTATATGTTTTACTATACCCATCCGCAAGCCGTGTGACCTTGAATGTAAAACCGGCAACATTGCCGCCTTCGGAGGTCTTCACGATTTTGAGCGGCGCATACTTGAGCTCGTTTGTGAGCGTCACCTCATACGTTTTACCGTTTTCGTGGACGTCAACATCCATGTCTTTAAATTCGCGCCCCGGCACACCTTTGACCTGATGCAGCGTATACGTGCCGTAAGGCAGGTCTTTGGTGGTTGCCTTGCCGTCTGCCCCGGTCACAAGATAATCTCGTTCTGTATCCTTTGCGGCATCGTAGCTGCCTGCGCTCTTGAGATACACTTGATATTCAGCACCCTGCTCAAGCTGCGCATCCGCGCCAAGCATTTCAATCTGCTTTGTGAGCGAAATTTTGCCTTTGAATACGTCTTCGGTAAAATCTTCGGGTTCCATTTCGTAAACGGCAGAAGTTACTTTGTCCGACGTAACATTGTACGTATGCACCGTTGAATCAAGCTTGTAGCCGACCGGAGCTGAGATTTCCTGAATTTTTATCTCGCCCAAAGGCACATCATTTAGAATTGCTACGCCGTTTGAACCGGTCGTAATATCCTTGTAAACTGTAGTTCCGTTTTGCAGATAGTAGACTCGATATACTGCACCTGCAAGAGAAGCATTACCGGCAGGAGTGGTTGTACCGTTTCCACTGTCTTTCTTTTTAACTGTAATTTTCACAGCACTTGGGTCATCCACAACATCCATTGTAGCCGCGTTGTAAGTAAGATAGAATGGATGTGGCGTCGTATCTTTTACATATCCGGGAGGCGGAGTTCGTTCCAAAATTGTATATGTTCGATTTGGATATAATTTGCGGCTTAACGTCGCGACGCCCGACGAGTTAGTTGTGAATGATGCAACCGGCGTACCCGTAGCAGAATTACCTTCGTACACATCGTACACAGCTCCGGCAAGGCTATAATTGCTGTTGCCTGCCGTGATCGACGTGTTAGCACTCGTTTTGGTTAGTGTCACCGTCTTAATCAAAGGCACATCGCTGACATTCAGAATTGCGTCAGCATTGTTGATCCTAACGGTATGCCTTGTCGTGTCCAAGGCATACCCCGGAGGCGCTTTGGATTCCACGGCGGTATATGTGCCGTTTTTGAGCTTCACGTTTGAAGAACCCTTGCCCGACGAATTGGTGGTAATGGATGCAACTTCCGTGCCGGAACTATTATAGATTTTATACACTGCTCCGGCGAGGCTATACCCACTGTCGCCGTTTGTGATTGAGACATTGGCACTCGTCTTTGTGAGGTTGATATTGTACTCATAGATAATCGGTGTATCGGAGACATTGAGTGTCTTATTACCGTCCATCGTTACTGTATGAGTTTCATTATCAACGGAGAATCCTTTCGGTGCGGTCTTCTCCTTTACGCTCACTGTTCCCGCAGGCACAACAAGACTCGCCGATCCTGACGAGTTAGTTGTAAGCGTACCAAGTAATGCATTCGATGTTACTGTTGGAGTATAAATAGTTTGCGTAGTTTTATTCGTAAGATATGTCGATGAAGCATATCCTGTATAGGTCGTACCGTTTGAATGGGTATATTCAACCCTATACCACGATCCTGATGTGCTAAGATACCTTACGCTTGCTCCATTGGTCATGGTTATCAACACAGAACTGCTTGTATTGGCAGAGCTACGCAAATTAAGGCCACCACTTGCATTTACGGTGTAATACGTGACTGTTGAGGTTGTATAAGTGGTTTTGTTACCGTAAACTTCGTACACTGCACCAGACAAGCTGTAATTGCTGTTATTGTTTGTCAACGAGGGATTAGAGCTTGTCTTATTGAGCGTCAGTGTATATTCAGACGGTGCGTACTTAATAACCACGTAATAAGAAGGGCTGGTCTTAGGTGTTATGGTCGAAATATGGTTATTGGAACCAAAACTATGCCACATATTATCTTCGCTGGAGGAGTTTCCCCAGAAAAAGCCAATATGCGTATCTCGGTCACTGGCCGATGCTGTTGTCGGCAACATTAAAATAATGTCACCTTTTTCAAGCACACCAGACGAAAGCATATCGCTCTTTGACTGGAATGCATATGACTTAAGATCACCGTTTGCAATCCAGAAGCAATAGTTTGATGCACCTGCCAAAAGGTTTCGGCTTTTATACGAGCTGTACCAATCTGCAGAACGACCACCGACCGCCTTAGTCATAAGCCCCTGAACCGAGCTCGCAGGCAACGCAGTATGATTATTCAAGTCAGACGTACCCGCATTTAACCCCAATTTACAAAGCACATAGCTGACAAAGCCCGCACAGTTTAACCCGGCGCTTCCGTAATTGTAGCTCGTATCGCCGTTTGGAGACTGGCTATCCCCGCCTACATATGTAGTACCCAAATAGTAGTTATCACTTTGATGCGAAGTAAGTTCAGCTACAACTTTGTCTCTTGTTACTCCGTAATCAGATATTGTTTTCGTCCCATTAGGTCGATTAAGATACTGATTGACCCAACTCCATGTGTAATCATCCAGTAGCGTGGATACTCCGTATTCTAATACCGGTTCAGGGTTTTCCTTTTTACCAGTCTCACTCATGACCTCAAAGTGCAAATGTGGGCCAGTAGAATTGCCAGTGCTGCCGACGCGCCCGATGCGCTGCCCACGCACGACTTTTTCGCCTTGCTGCACGTTAATTTCAGATAGATGTGCATACAGTGTGGTATTTCCATCTGGATGTTCAATCTGAATCATGTGCCCGTAGCTCATCATGCCGGTGGTGTCATACGATCCGTCCCAAATCTGCACATAAGTTACAGTGCCTTCTTCGGCTGCCACCACAGCAGAACCAGTAACAGCAGCTATATCCCAAGCTTTGTGTTGCTCACTGTATTCCTGCGTAATTTCGTCGCCGTCGGGAACTGGGAACAGGTAAAGTCCGCCGGTCTCATAGTCCGTTAAGACCTCGTGCTCAAGCTTTATTGGGTTTGTAACCGGCTGCGGTGACGGCGTAGGCGTCGGCTTTGCAGCAGGTGACGCACTCGGCGCAGCACTGGGCGTAGGTGATGCAGCAGCACTCGGTTCCGGCATTGCTGTAGGCTCTGCCGTTGGTGTCGCCGTAACTTCGGGTGTAGCTGTGGGAGTTACTGTCGGCTCCGGTGTAGCGATATTCTCCGGAGTGGGTGTTGACGTCGGTTCTTGTGTAGGTGTCGCTATTGGCTCCGGCGTTGGTTCAGTTGTCGGTTCAGGAGTTGCCTCCGGTTCAGTTTCAACGACATCTTCAACATCTGTATCTAAGTCAAAAGAAACCTCAAAACCGGAAGCATCCTCTGCCGCAGCCGATGGCTGATTAGCCTCATCTGCAAATACACTTAGTGGCAAAGAAGACGAAACGATTACCGCTGTAAGCAGCCAAGCCAAAAACTTTTTAGCTTTTTTCATTTGCTTTACCTCCTTACATAGAAGATTCTGCCTCATATTCTGGGGTAATCTCACCGGTTGCATATTTCCGGCAATAATCTTCTACGCTGAATTTTTTCTCTTGTTCATCTTTTATCACCCCTTTCGCCGTGTCCTCGCTCTTCTCTTTTTCACTTTGCGCAATCTGATTATCGATTTCCGCCAAGCGTGCGAGTTTCTGTTTTAATTCTGTTTCATGGAAGAATGGCTTTTTAACTGTTTCACTTACTGTTTTCTGTTCAGCATAAAGGTTTTCCAAATCTTTTTTAGCAGTGAGTAACCGCTCTGGATAACTCTTAATTAGATTATTGAGACGCTGAATATTACCACCGGCATCTGGACCTAATTCAAACCAATAAGCTGTTGCACCTTTAACCATGACTTGCAGCCATTCTGCTTTCATGCTGGCGTAAAGATCAAAGCCGTGATACTCACCAATTTTTCTTCCGAGCATTCTTCCAGCGTATGCGGTCATGGCCTTACCGCCCTCTACGCGATCTGTGTAAACAACACCGTTAATGGTAATGGTAAATTCAGCTCGTTCATTTTTCACATACGTAGCTGCGTCTTTAGTTAGGTTTTCAATACCTGTCTTCGTCTCGCTGATTAGCCGAGGAAACTCTTTTGCAAGCTTATCTTCCATTCGGTATTTATTGGACAGATAGTTTGACTTTTGCATTTTCAAACGACTAATTGCGATTTCCAAATCCATTTTTTCTTTAAACACCGGGTTTTCCATTGTGAGTGCCTTCAATTCAGCGTAATTCAGCGTCATTACATCATCTTCTTCCACTTCACGCGCAGGAGATTTAGATGTCATGATTTGTGCAGCAACACGCTGTTTAGCTTCGATGAGCTGATACATGTATCCATCAAAAGTACCTTCGGTAATACATGTGAAAATCTTCACCGTGTCATTGCCGTTTCCCTGACGCTCAATTCGTCCCTCCTGCTGTTCAAGGTCAGACGGACGCCAAGGGCAATCCAAATGGAACAAAGCATATAACTTTTTCTGAATATTTGTGCCTGCGCCCATCTTAGATGTTGAACCCATGATGACGCGAATTTCGCCATTATTGACACGCTCAAACATCTTTTCTTTTTGTTTGGCATTTTTCGCATCATGGATAAATGCGATTTCTTTCTCCGGAATACCGAGAGCGATCAACTTATCGCGAAGATCTGTGTAAACACAGAATCCTTTTTCAGCACTTTTGGCTGACGGTGTGGATAGATCGCAGAAAACAGCGATTGTTTTTCTATCATCTTTTGTCTGCTGCCAAATATCAAAGATTTTGTGAGATACAATCGATACACGGCTATCCGGTACATCCGGTAGAAGTTTATTGACAATACGTGGATCAAGTGCAATCATGCGCCCTTCATTTGTGATCTTGAGCATATTATCTTCATCCGGAGATACTGCCTTATTCCTAATTTTTTCACCACGTTCGCCGAGCGCCTTTATCATTTCGCGCTGGATAGCCGTCGGCTTTGTCGTTATCGTTTCGCGTTCTACCTTTGGTAAAACCAAATCAAGCATATCTTTTGTTTGAATATCCGCGCAGCTTCTAAACATCGTCATGAGTTCCGGAATATTATGAAATTTTGCAAATCTTCGCTTCATTTGGTAGCCACTACCTTCAGGCAGCAATTCTAATTTTGTTTCGATTACGCCGAAAGTGGAAACCCATGCATCGAAGCTGGACATCTGATGTCTTGCGAGCTCTTCGGGTTGCAGATAACGCTGAATCGTATAGATTTCTGCCATCGAGTTAGAAATTGGTGTACCCGTCGCAAATGTAACGCCGCACTTTTCACCGTTGATTTCCCTCAAATACTTAATTTTGTAATACAAGTCAGCAGTTTTCTGTGCATCTGTACTACTTACTCCGGCTACGTTGCTGATTTTCGTATCAAAGTAAAGGTTCTTAAACATGTGACTTTCATCAATGTACAGAGAATCAATACCCAAGTTTTCAAAAAAAAGGAAATCATCGGATTTTTGCCCTTCGTGCATTTTTGAAAGCTTCTTCTCAAGCTGCTTTCTTCGTCTTTCAAGATCCTTAACGGTAAATCCCTTTCGTTGCTCCTTTGCCTCAGCTAACGCAGCTAAAGTATCTGAAATTTCATCCATTAAGTATCTTTCTTTTCTCACTGGGCTTAAATCAGCCTTTTCAAGCTGAGAATGACCGATAATCACAGCATCCCAATTACCGGTTGAAATCTTGGCAAACAGTCTGCGGCGATTTTCTTTTTTAAAGTCGTCCTCTGTCGGAACAAGAATATTGGCCTTCGGATACAAATAGTTCCAATCACGCCCCCATTGCTTTACAATGTGGTTCGGCACACAAACGAGGGCCTTATTAAACAGGCCAAGTCGTTTGCGCTCCATAACCGTTGCAATAATGGTATAGGTCTTGCCTGCACCAACGCTATGCGCCAGAAGCGTGTTCCCACCATACAGCTGCCGAGCAATCGCATTGCTTTGATGTGGTCTAAGTGTAACGTCCGGATTCATACCGGGGAAAGTCAAATGAGAGCCGTCATACTCGCGTACTCGTTCTGCGTTAAACAAATTATTATAGATGTCTTCGAGCTTTCTTCTTCTTTCTTCATCGTTCCAGATCCAATCAATAAATTCTGCTTCGATTTCAGATTGTTTGGTTTGTGCAACTGTTGTTTCGACCACGTTCTTAACCGTAACCTTTTTCCCATTCGCGTCTTCAAACACATCATTCACAACAACTTCTCTGCCGTTAAGAGACTGCTCAATGATATTTGCTGCCGGTGCTCTTTGAGTACCATAAACTGTGGTTGCGTTCGAATAGCAGTTTATTTGCGCCTTGTTTGCGATATTCCAAGTTGCTGTCCTATTGGAATATTCGACAATAGCTTTACTGCCATATTGAGGCACTTGCAAAATCTTGTTGATAAATTCCGCAATATACTCTTGCGGAATCCAGAAAGACCCGAGCTTTACGGAAATGTCTGCGGCTGTCAACCACTCGGGCTGAACTATTTCAAGCTTTTCCACGTTAATGTTAAAACTTGCGTCCTTCTGTGCTTCAGCTCGAGCGCAAATAAGCTTTTCACGGACATTGCCGGATAAATACTCATCTGCCATTACATATTTATCTTCTTGCGGATCGAAAAAAATCTCTCCTTTGAGATCTTCAATGAGTTGATCTTCCGATAATCCACAAAGGTTCGTCATGTAGTCGAAATCAATATCTGCGCGTTCGTTGATAGAAATAGCCAACGCTTCATGTGCGTTTTCGCAAGTCGTTGGAGTTTCATTCACGCGAATTGTACGGCGGTAAAATATGTCCGTCTTGTCCTTAAATTGTTCGCCGTCATAAGCTTCAAGCGCACAGATAAGGTTATAAGAAGAATCTGTTGAGAATAGACGAGAAATTTGTTTCGACTGAATTCTGCCATACAGCTTAACAAAATTGTCATACTCTGTATTCAACGCTGTACGATATTCAGATAATTCGTAATCGGACATGCCACGAGCTTCATTATCCAGCAATTCACGCGTAATGGCAGTAATTCTGATAAGTCGGCTGTATATATCTTTCGTTTTATCTGTTGTATCAACTTTGCGCATAACTTCTGCATCTCGATAGTAAATGTCATCATTATACGCGAGATAGCTGTACATACGTGCAGTAACATCAGCCGGAACCGGAAGATCATCATCGGCGATTTCTTCAATCACTTCGTTTTCTCCTGCCTTTTCCTCGTACTTACCTTGAATTTTTGACAGCGCATTTTCAAAGCGCTGCTTAAACTCTTCTTCGGAATCGCACTTGTAAACGACTTCATTACCAAAACGCCCAGAAACCTTTTTAGCGTCTCCGCAAAGCATTTCGTTATTTATGGCATAGTATTCATTTATGTAAGAGCGCGTGTAGTAGCTAAACGAAGCAATCGACCACATTTTTTCGCCTTCTGGTACACTTAAATCAGACAACTTCTCTTCCACACTGGCGGATAGCATATTGCTTGTCAATAAGACCTTTTCCCTCTTTTTTAGGAAAATAATATCTGAATTGACGGATGTCCCGGCAGCAGTCTTAAAAGCTGTATCCGGCAAACGTACTGCGCCGAGCAGCTCGCCGCGCGAGGCCAGATAATCACGGAAAGTACAGTCCCTTTTGTCCATGGTGCCGGTTGACGTGATAAATGCAATGATGCCGCCTGAGCGAACCTTATCCATTGTTTTTCCGAAAAAGTAATCATGAATAAGCCACTTTTTTGCATCGTATCGCTTGTCAATTACGCCGAAATCGCCGAACGGCACATTTCCGATTGCGAGGTCAAATGTATTGTCTTTGTAATCAGTCTTTTCATATCCACAAATTTGAATATCGCTTTGCGGATAAAGGTATTTCGCAATTTTGCCTGTAATGGTATCAAGCTCAACTCCGTGTACCTCGCTGTTTGCCCTCATGCTTTCCGGCATACAGCCGATAAACGTACCGATACCACAAGATGGCTCCAGCACTTTACCTCCGTCAAAGCCAATACGCTCTAACACTTCGTACATACCGCGGATGATCTGCGGGTCCGTGTAAAAAGCTGTCAGCACAGAGCTGCGCGCTGAATCGTATTCTTCTTCGGTCAACAGCTCTTTTAATTCTGCGTATGCTGTATGCTTTTCTTCAAACACATCCGGGAGACCGCCCCACCCAACGTATTTTGCGAGAATATCTTTTTCTTCTGCCGTTGGCACACGTTTTTCAGCATCAAGTTTTTTAACTAAGCGGATTGCCGCGAGGTTATTTTTAATGCGTACAGACGGTGTACCAACACCGGGATTTTCATTCGGAAATACATAATCGGTATCTGTTATTTTCTCCTGCTTTTCCTCTGTGATCGGAGCATCTTCGTTTTCATTATCAATCGCGGCAATAAGCCAATCTAAATGCTCTTTACGCGTGATGGGGAAGCCGTTTGCTCTTTCAAAAGTCAAATCGCGTAACGAAACATCTTCGCCCTGAATTGTTTCTACAACGAATTCGCGATCTCCATCTGTAATATGTCTACCGATATATGTAGATACGTCTGCGTTAACACTCACAGCAGTATACGTATTTACAATTAGGCCATTGCTGTCTCTGCTACATACCGCCACACTTTTTTCATGCTGCTGTATAGTCGGAAGATACCGTTCCAACGCATAAACAGGGAAGCCGCACATCGACACACGCAAATCGTCATGAACCAGATGATTTGTAACGCGAAGATCGAGCATCTGTGCAATTTCTTGCGCATCCTCTCGGTATGCCTCGTAGAAATCCCCCACCTGATACAGGACATAACTTTCGGGGTAATCACGCTTTACATTCTCATATTCTGCGAAATCATCCGTAATCGTTTTACTCTCCGATACTTCTTTGGCTTCTTCTACATCGTTGCTGTCCAGATCAACATCAGCATCCGGCTCATCGGCTGCGGCTAAACTCAGCGTATCCGTCTCGCAGAGATACTTGCTGTTAAGAGGATTTTCAAGCAACTTCTGCTCAAATTCCTCCTTGTTGTATGTAGTTGTAAACAGGGGCGCATTTGCCTGCGCTACGACAACGGAGTTATCAGAAATGCTTGTTATAACATATTCTTCAGCTCCGATGTACACCGTTTCACCATCCGTATACTGATGGTGAGGAATAGTATGTTCCTCATTATCAATAATGGCGGTATCATTTACATCGCTATTGGCTTCTGCGATAACTGCATCGTTTACTTGCTTTGCATAGGCGATCAGCTCTTCGTCGTAATCGGTAATATGAGGTACTTTGGGTAAATCAAAGTTACCGTTATTGATAGATGCTCGACTGTTTACAACGTACTCAAGCAAAGCGTTGTAGTATGCATTGATGCCATCGGAAAGGTTTGCGCTAAGTTCTAACCTCTTATTAGCCTGAGCTTCAATTTCACTCAAAGCTACATGAAGATTAAGATAAGGAATAAACTTGTAAACAAGTTGCTTTCTCTGCTTCTTATCTGTTGCTAAAGCTTCCTCGCCGTCTCTTTCTTTTATATAGGCATCCCATTTCTCATTATCAAGAAAATCAGTCTGATAAGTACTGATGTGGTCGATCAAACTGCCGTCGCCATCACCAATATCATATCGGCCCTCGTAACTGCCCACTTCTCCGTCAAGGACATAATTGATTTTGAACTTTGTCTTGTCGTATCCCTGAGCTTCATGTCTTTCCCCGTCAAGTCTTTCAAAAGTAGAATTGGCATCATACAGAGACATGACCTGACCGTCCTGAAGCTCTTCACTCTCCGACCAGAGAATTGTAACTTTTGGTTCTGCCAAGTCTGCCGCAGAGTAGATCCGGTTTTTCTTTTCCTGCTTTTCTGCATTGTCCTCAATTATAAGACGGTTTTTAATACCATCTACCGCCGGAAGATATTTTTCACCTCCGAAATTGGTAATCGTGTCTAATACAGAATCCAGAGATTTGCGGACGGATTTGCTTCCGAAAGAGATTTCGCGTCCTTCATAAGCATTCAAAACGAACGTCAGCTCATAGGTGTTTACCCATGTTTCTTTGTTTTCTGTTTCTTCATTGTATTTTCGAACAAGAGACAGCAAATCCTTACCTATGGCAGCTCTGCGCGTACGAATTTCTTCGTTATGAATATACTCCAAATACCCCGTTTTTTCGTCTTCCGTCAAATATCGATTATCTTCGATTAAATGACGAATTCTGCGGCCTACGACTCTCCATGTGTAAGAAAGACCCTTGTCTTTAAATCCCGCACGAAGTTGTAATCCTTTTGACAAATCATAGGTGAGGTTAATGTCTTGCCCTTTATATTTCGTAAAGGGATATGCTCCACCCGTACCGTATGCATTAGCAATGAATTTAGCAAAATCTGCCGCGGACATTTTTTCATCACGCAGTTGCCGTTCATAGGTAAAGTAGATTTTATACTTAAGATCTTTCGATGCACAAAGCACTTGGTTTAAAAGTTCATCCTGCTCCTCTTCGGAATAGTCGGCGAGCTCTATGGTCTGTTCGATCCGGTGTAAATCAGATCGTGGAGAATTACTTCCTCCACTTCGCTCTGCGCCGTTGTCATTTTTTGAGCCCACAACATCGGATTCCGAAGTTTCAATTCCTCCGTTATCCCCCTTTTCGTGATGAGCTGTTTCATCATCAGCTGCTTCATTTGTAACGCTTGCTGCTGAACTCGACTCAGATATTGAATCTGCTCCCACGGGAACTCTTCCCAGATCATTATTTGTACTGGGTTCACTTTCTCCAAGTATTCCAGCTTCAGCCTCGCGTACTTTCCCTGAGATAATCTCAGTTCTGTGGTTGATACCAGCGATTCCCCGTCTTCTCTCGCCATCTGTGCCAGCACTGCTTCCTTCTCCCTCAATTCCTCGAGTGTTATCACTTCTATTGCCTCCAGTCCTTTCTGTCTCTATGTCATTTTCCCTTTGCTGTGTGGCCGACAATTCGTTGACCATTTCATTGCTGATATTATGGAAAAAGGCACTAAAAACCTTAAATATGCGTTCATCTTTCAGAGCCCATTTTCTAAAATCATTGATTTGCTCGTAATAGAGTAAGGGCTCTTGTCCACATTTAATTGCTACCTCAGAGATAATAGAATCTTTGATGAAGCCAATAATACGTTCAGCCGGAGCAATAATCCCGTTTGCCGCCATGTAATCTTCAATTTGAGAAGAAGCCAGCAGCATCTTTTTTTCCGCAATTTCGCGAATCTGCTCCATTGATACATCTTGCGCAACTGTGGCCCTCATAACCGGTTTGGAATCATCTGTGACTATCGTATCTGCTATATCGTAATACGTTGTCCACTGCGGTTTTCCTGTCTTTCCAGTCTGCACAATTCTGATTTTCTGCGCATTATCCGCAACTATACGTCCGAAGAGTTTTTCCCAACGCCCTGCGTCGAGCACTATATCGGCATCTTCTTTTTGGTAATAAACAAATAGCTGGTTAGCTGTACTCAGCCTAAAGTTATTTGCAGCTACACGTAAAAACCCATTGTACCGGGTCGGATTAGATATAGTATATTTAATTGCACTTTCTAACTCGACGTTTCTACTCATTATTGATCTCCTTACTATTTTTCGTATTCGTTACCTTTACTTTTGTTATTCGTTATAAATGTCGTTTTTTTTTGATCTTCCGCATAACTGAACTCGGAATTCAATATCATCTTCGGTTCGCTGTATTCTTTCATGTTTCCATTTTCAAATACAAATCGATATTTATTCCCGCTGCTCGCACGAAAAACAACGCCGTGGCTTGCCGCATTAACCGCCGTAATTTGTTCATCGGCATGATTTTGCTGGAACAATTCAGCAGCCTCTATAAGCTGAGAAGCATCCATAGCCAACTTTACATGAGACTGTGCTGCATGAGACGGAGTGGGCGTTACCGTCTGCCTGTGTGGCTCTACAACCGTTCTCGTATTCAGGTATTCACCTGCCAACAAAGCAAGGCGCAGTTTATTATCTTCTGACCGCCCAACTGCTAATGGGTTTGAATTTTTCAAGCCCTGCATCATATTTTCATATTCAACGGTTCCCTTATCAATAAGCTCCATTCTGGCACGGTCATTCAGATATGCAAAAAACTGTTCAACATCTTCTGTTCTGTTGTTCGCCTCAGCAATCAGACTGTATGGATACTGTGCGCGAACGAACTGTCCTCCGGATGTTGCATCCGGGTTATAGTAAATTCCTTCAACTGCGTTAATTTCTGGTCGATTATAAAAATAATCTTTACCGTCGTGAATTGGTATGTCTTCTAAATTTTGCTCCGTATCCTTACTAATGCTCCGCTTATACTTATCCAAAACGCGTTCAATCATCTGATGTTTCATTTCATCATTTTCGATGCGAAATGCGTCTTTATAAACTTCTTTGCCGGTCTTTTGATCTATATACTTTCCGTTTGTCGGTGTAACCACATACAAGTCATCGTTTTTCGTAGTGATGACTTTTATGCTGGAAACATGCATACACTCAATATCGAGTGCTGCCAATGCTCTGATTTTCCCGGTATTGTTTTTCACAGGCGATACGTTTTTAACCTCGAGCTTTTGAATTTCTGGAATCTCCCCTGCAACATATGTGTTTGGCTTGTCATTCCTAAATGTATTAAGGATTGTTTTGCGGATAATTTCTGCATCTTCCGGGTTATTCGGGAAAGCAAAAGAAACGCGATCTCCCTTATTGTTGATATAAGAGGGATATATAACCGATTTTTTGCCTTCCTCCGGTTGATATATTGCTATATCGCAAACCGTAATACGATCATTAACGGTAAGATTGGCCCAGCCGAGTATTTTTTTCGCGGCATCTTTATTAGCTTTAGGGTTAGGTCTCGTATGTATTTCGAGCTTCATACACTTTTTCCTTTCTGGAAACTTGGCAGCAGCGTTTTGAGGTTTATTATATATTGCCTGACTGCGTTTTCCCATTTCACGCAAACGCCGCTGATCTTCCATATCCTGTACGATATAGCCTTTTTCTTCGTATGTTTTTAGCAAGGATGTATACTCAATCACGTTATCATCGCTAATGCCATGCTTACGTATCTCGATAAGCTTTTTATCTACCTCAGCTAACTCATCACACGCTTTGATATATTCCAGCTCAAATGCCTGTTCGACTTTACGCTGCCGTTCTCTTAAAACTTGCCGATCACGGATTTTCTTCCTTTCATCATCTGAAAGTTCGTTGTCATAAACACCAAAGCCAAAATCTTGGTCGATCTTTTTTAAGGCATCGATATAATCCAAGTCGAAATATTTACGAACAAACTCGACCTGATCGCCTTTTGCTCCACAACCAAAGCAAGTGAAAATGCCTTCTTTATAAGCAAACGACGGTGTTTTTTCTTCGTGAAAAGGACAACATACTTTGTTATGTTTGCCGGTATGGTAATAACGCTCCAAAATTTCGCTCATCATCAAATGCTTTGCTTGTTCTTGTGCAAGCGCATTCTTCTCGTTATTATTCGTAACGGTCATCCCCTTTCCACCTCCTATAAGTGGGCAAAGTTGCCCACCTTTATAATTCTCGTGCTGATGAATGATCTTTTTCTTCCCTGTATCGTTCAGCAAAGTCGCTCACAGAGTTGACTTTCTGGCTATCCTTGTCATTTTCAAATATTTCATTCAGACTCGCTAAATTAGCGTTGTATCGCTCTACCATTTCCGGTTCTTGCAATTTATGCCACGCATATGCTGTTTCAATATAATCCAGTACATCTTCAAGAGAGCTCATGGCAGAATCGAGGGCATCTGCTGCGTTTTCTGCTCTTACATAGCGTTCTGAACATTGGAGGTTTTCTGGTATATTATCCATATATTCCTCTTCTTCGTTGTGCAGCATCGCAAGTTGTTTTTTAACCTCAAGAACCGTATCATGAAATTTCGTTAACTCTTCTCTGCGTGCTTCGTTCACAGCAAAATCGTTTAGAGCAGCTAAATTGTCATTGTACCGCTCTACCATTTCCGGCTCCTGTAATTTATGCCACACATACGCTGTGGCAATACAATCCGCCGCGGCATTATGCCACCCGGCATCTTTATATCCAAAGTGTTCTGCCAATACCGAAAGCTTCTGCCATTTATAGCTTGTGTCTTTTCCCTCACCGCGCAGCTCACCATACACAACTGCGCCATAAAGCATAGGATCGTCGATTACGGCATCTTCGCGTAGATGCACTCCATATTTTGCAAGGAACGGTACATCAAACTGCTTACCGTTGTAAGCTACAATCGTCTTGGCGTTTTGAAGAAGTGTTGCCATTTCTCCAATCTTATCAATAAGTCCGGGCGCGTTCTCAACATCTTTCGGCGAAATACCGTTGACGTTCTGTGCGCCGGGCCATTCTTTTACTGTTTCAGGCTTGAACCGTGACTCAAAGAGGATTTCCCCGTCTGTCGTGACGATAGCAGCCTCCAATATTTCATCTTTATCTGGGTTAAGCCCCGTTGTCTCGAGATCAAATACGAGCTTTAAATCTGTTGGCTCTTTAGCCACGGCGGCGCAAATTTCCGCGCATTTCTCACGATATGCTTTTAAAGCATTACAATCACACATTTTCTTCTCCTAATTAGTATCCGCAGTAGGCCAATCGAACATTTTCCGTTCTATCTTTCCTTTTCGGAAACAGCTCCTTTTTTCTTGCCGTACTCATTGGCAAAATCGCTTACGGATTTCACGTTAGTCTCATAAGTACTATGGCACTGTTCGGGCAAGCTATCTCTGAATGGCTCACAGGTATGGCCGCCACATTCCACGAGCTCGGCAAACTCGCAGATGTGATAGAGGTTATTTCCGATCTCCACATGGTAGTTGTCGATATAACGGCAGGTGCGCACCCGTTCTTCGTTCCACGAATAACGGATTTTTATCTTGCCGCCATCCGGAATGCGGAACAGCTCCTTGTAATGGCTGTCAATAAAACGAATTCCTTTCTCTGCGTCCTTTAGGTGCTGATCGAGCCAGTCCCGGCGATAGCAGTAGCAGTACAGGTTGTATTCGCCCCTGTCCGGGTTCAAGCGCAGAAGGTAGGCATACTTTTCGGTATCCACGCGAACGCCATAGTAGCCCGGCTCCTCCTGCATACGGCTTTGGGGTGTGCAATAGCAGTACTTGGCAAGCGCCCTGCGGTTATGAAGAATGTCGCCTTCCTCACGCAGGGAGTTGATTACATCGTCAAACTCCGCCTTAAACTTGTCGGTTTTCAGCTCTTCCCGGAAGTCAAACCAACTGCTGAAAAAGCCGTTGCCGTCTGTATCCATGTCTGCCCGGAGGTGGCCGATCAGTCCGGTTTGCATGGAAATTTGCGTACTCTGACGGAAGGTATATTTGTCCTCTGCCTCGATCATTGCTCTTTGCTCATATTCAACCATCTCTATGTACCTCTTACCTTCCCTAATTTTATACGGGGTCATCTGATTGACACCCCCACAGCTAAAGCAGAAACTTTACGGCTCTCTTTTGCAAAGTGGGCAAACTTGCCCACTTCTATTCTCGCTCTCTATCTGCATTGCTTTCCTGTTCTTTGTACTTCTCGCAGAAAGCACTTACAGATGCGACTTTAGCAGGAACAATCGGCTCAGGTTCTTTATCGTAACCGTTTCTGATACGAATGCCCTCGTTATACATCTCATCGTAGCTGTCAAAACCGTTTTGAAAGGCTACAATTTCTCGGTACTCCTCAATCGGAACTTTACCGATATTGGTTACTACCATATCATCTCTTTCGGCAGTGTCAATGAGTGCTTCTATTGTCTCAGGCGTACACTCTGTATAATCAGGTGTCTGACTGAAAGCATTTTCAGCTTCTTCAAACCACTCAGTACCTACATCTGCAAGCGTTTGGTCTGCGATACTGCCAAGATAGTCAAAGAAATCACCGACACCTTCGCATTGACTTGCAGCTTCAATCACATCATCATAGGAAAGTGTGTTTGTTACATACTGCCCGCCGGAATTGCTGTCCGGGTTATAGTATATCCAAGTAACGGTCTGGCTCTCATCATCAAGAAAGAAAGCATCATTATAGCTTGTATTCGGCGCAAAATTCTGTTCGGTTTCGGTATCGTTTTGAGCCTTATTTTCGCCTGTAACGGCTTTTTCTTTCGCCGGTAATACACTGACCTTCAAGTGGTCGTTTATTGGATTTTCACGCACTTTGCGGTCAAATTCTTCCCTTGAAAGCTCCTTGTTGAATAGGGGCATATCGAAGTCATTTTCACTTTCGGTTTTGCTCTTAGGTATATCCCATCCATATACTTTAGCAATTTCATCACCGAGGCGCTGCGTCACACGCGTAATGTCAGCACGAGTTGCCGTGTCCATGTATAGCTTTGCTTTAAGATTTTCTTTTTGGGCTTCAGTCATGTTCGGCTTATACGCACGAAAGCAGAGGTGATTTGTTCCGTCATGGTGGATTTGATCGCAACAAAAATCGCCTCGATTATCCAGATACCACGTTGTATAATCGGTATCGGGATCCGTGTACAGACAATCTGAAATCTTGTCAGCATGGATTTCGCGATATGCACTGCATCTGCCGTCCCAAAATTCCAAGTCTGCAATGACAAGAACAGTGTCCGTATCGGGAACATTAATATTAAGGTTGATTCGCTCGTCGCTTAAATACTCATCATTCGTTTCAACCATATATTTATGAAGCTTCTCTTCATCATTGGGATCAATATCAAGATTATTCTTCTCGATGAACTCCTTAAAAGATTCTTTCCAATCTTCGGTATCAAGGTTTTCATTACTCCAAATAATGTATTTGCGTTCCCACATATGTACGCTCCTTCCAAGCGGGCAAGTTTGCCCACTTTTATTCTCGCTCTCTATCTGCATTGCTTTCCTGTTTTTTGTACTTCTCGCAGAAGGCACTTACTGATTTCACGCTATCTTCACGCTGAGGGCTTGCAGCGCTTTTTAGATAAACGCTTGGGTTTGCTCCGGGTACATTCCATCCGAACATTGACCCTACTGACATGGCTTTTTCCTGTGCCTCCGTGACCCTTATACTCTTGTTCAATTCTTTAATATAAGCTGCGTTTGCCTCTCTGCTCCCGCAATCTATATTTGCAAGTCGATAACCGTCTTCATATCTTGTTATCCGAATAATTTCACCGGTTGAAGGGAGCTGCGAAAAACAGTATGGCGGTAATAGAGTTTCTTTTCTCCACACCTTATCCCATTCAAAAGCTTTGGCAATTCTGTCGCCCAGACATTCAGATATATTATCTATATTCGCTTGAGACGCTGTACCGGAAAGCAACCTATCTTTCAGCTCTTCTTTTTGCGCTTCTGTTACTCCAGCTTTATACGCTCGACATAGCTGATGCTTCTTACTTCCGTTGTGGCAATCGGCTGCATCACAGCGCAGATCGCCTTGTTTATCCAGATACCACATTTGGATTGTATTCGGTTCAAGCTCAAGATGTATTTTGTTATCGGCAAACTCTTTGTATGCTTTTTCACACATGTTTCCATGCTCAACATCCGTAATCATGAAAGTATTGTTGGCAAATTCAATTTCTCTGAATTCTCTCCAGTCTTTTGTGTCATCAAAGCTCGTTTCAAAAATATACTGGTAAAACTCAATTTCGTTTTCTGGTTCGATGTCGAGCTCCATTTCTTCTATATATTCTTTGAAATCATTTCGCCAGGCATCAACACTGACACCCAAACCGTCGCTGCCATACAGTACATATTGAACATCGCTCATGTTCGTTCCCCCCACCGATCTATCTTGTATTGCTTGAAACAAGGGCTTATATTGCTCTTTCGGCAAAGTGGGCAAGTTTGCCCACTTTATTCCCGTTCTCTGTTTGTACTGCTTTCCTGTTCTTTGTATTTCTCACAGAAGGCACTTACAGACGTGACCTTGTTTTCGCTTTTTGTTTTACTCTTGGGTATATCCCATCCATATACCTTGGCAATTTCATCACCGAGGCGCTGCGTTATACGGGTAATGTCGGCACGAGTTGCCGTGCCCCTGTACAGCTTTTCTTTGAGGTTTTCTTTCTGGGTTTCAGACACGTTCGGCTTATACGCGCGATAGCAGAGGTGATTTCTTCCGTCATGGTGGATTTGATCGCAACAAAAATCGCCTCGATTATCCAGATACCACGTTGTATAATCGGTATCGGGATCCGTGTACAGACAATCTGAAATCTTGTCAGCATGGATTTCGCGATATGCACTGCATCTGCCGTCCCAAAATTCCAAGTCTGCAATGACAAGAACAGTGTCCGTATCGGGAACATTAATATTAAGGTTGATTCGCTCGTCGCTCAAATACTCATCATTCGTTTCAACCATATATTTATAAAGTTCCTCTTCATCATTGGGATCAATATCAAGGTTATTCATCTCGATATACTCCTTAAAAGATTCTTTCCAATCTTCGGGATCAAGATTTTCATCACTCCAAATGATGTGTTTACGTTCCCACATATGTACTCTCCTTCCGAGTGGGCAAATTTGCCCACTTTACAATTCTTTCTCCGTTACCTTTTTATTGCCGCCGTATGTTTCTGCATAGCCTTCAACAGATGTGATCCCTTTACTTATCTCCACCGGAAGTTCTACAACTATGTATTTATCTGTGTCGCTTTTAATAAACGCATGTGGGTTTTTATACTTTTCGAGATACTTCTCAATGAGGTTATCCGGAACAGACGCGAACTCTTCATCACCTATACCAGCAATAAAGAATGTGCCAAAAACAACATCATATATCTCTCCGTTATCAGATACTAAGGCACGATTTCTTTCCTTGCCATTGATCTTTCCCTCCTCATCACAGACAAGGACAAGTGGATCGGTATATGGATAAACCGTCTCAATGTCGCCACCAACTGCTTTCTGCATGGATTTAAGGTCTGCTCCGATTTCTGCCATATAAGCAGGTTTAAATGGTTCAATCATGATAACTTTCATTTTCATCTTCTCCTATCGCTATTTCAAAGCATCACTGCTTTTCTTCGAGCAAAGTGGGCAAATTTGCCCACTTTTACTCTCGCTCTCTATCTGCACTGCTTTCCTGTTCGCTATATTTTTCGCAAAAAGCGCTCACAGTTGTAATTTTGCCTTTATCTTTGTCCTTCATATTTGGAATATCTTCTCTCTCGGGTAATTTGTACCAATTGTACTGCTCGTATTCTTCCGCTTTAGAAATCACGTCGCCAAGGCGCTGCGTAACGCTGGTAATGTCAGCGCGTGTTGCCGTGCCATTACGCAACTTTTCCCGGAGAGCTTCTTTCTGTGCCTCAGTAGTCTCCGGCTTATACAAACGGTAATACCAATAATTTTCTGCTCTCCCGTCAGACCAACTCCTGTCGGCCAAAAGATCGCCGCGGCTATCTATGTGATAAGTAGTAAGAGGTGTTGCTGCATCCATTTCAGAAATCTGCATTTCATAAACATCTGGATTAGAAATATCTGGAAACGTTATATCTGGATCCTTAGCTTCTCGATAATTACAGCACTTCCCTGTCCCTGTTTCGAGTTCAACCACTACCATTTCAAGCAATTTACTGTTTACAGTAATTGTGTTTCCATTGTTTTCTTCTTCCTGTTGCTTGTCGTTAGAAGAAGTCCACCCGTATATCTTTGCAATCTCATCGCCAAGAGGCTGCGTAGCGTTAATGATGTCCGAACGCGTTGCTGTGCCATCTTGCATTTTTGCTCTTAAATCTGCTTTCTGCGCCTCTGTGGTATTGGGCTTGTATATCCGATAGCAGCTATGGCAGTTAAGTAGTTGGTTGCAGCAAAAATCGCCTTTATCATCCAGATACCATGTTTCGTATGTGGGTGCCCTATCATCAGCATTTAGGCAATCCGAGATTTTATTGGCTTTGATTTCGTGATAAGTGATGTGCTTTTCGTGGCTGTAAATATCATCCTTATCTTCTCTAATTTCGATAATTTCATTTTGTACATCTACGCCCAATTCGTTTTTCACGTTCGCCCAATAGCCCATATTGACCTTATCTATATACCTAAAGAGCTCGCTTTTATTGTCCGGATCGAGTTCAAGATTATTCAGCGCGATGTAATCATTGAAGCTTCCCCTCCACAGTTCCGGATCTACGTTGAGGCTATTGCTCCAAATGACATGTTGGTATTCTGAGGGCTCTTCCCCCATTTCCTCGATGTATGCAGCGCGGTCTTCTTCATAAATTTCGAGAGACTCGTTAATATCATCACCGACCTTAGCAGGTAATTCAGCGACTGTATATCTTCCATCATCGCCTTTAGCAAACACGTGGAGAATTTCATATTTATCGAGATACTTTTCAACGAGTTCACCCGGAATTGAGGTTAGCTCTCCGTTACTGTTTACACCTGCTACTAAGAATGTGCCGGAGAGAATATCATATATTTCTCCGTTATCATTTGTTAAAGCACGGTTCATTTTTTTGCCGTTAAGCTTTCTTTCCGAATTGCAAACAATCACAATGGGATCATCGTTGAGATAAATTGTTTCGATATTACCTCCAACAGCTTTTTGCAGAGCATTAAGGTCATCATCAATAATTCTGGTGTGTGCCTTTTTGTTTGGCTCAACAGCAATTACGTACATTTTTCATTCTCCTTGTTTTCTTTGTTGTGTCCGAAACTCTCACAAAAATCTGCTACCGTTTTGATGCGCTTGGTATCTTTTTGCACGTAATAATGATAGATTCCTTTTAAAATTCGATTTTGGACTGTCGGTATCTTCCCGCACCAAAGTTCAGAATTTGATGCAAGTTCAGCATAAATGCTAAGTATGCTTTTGGTTTCCCCGAGCATGATATGCTCTTTTTTTCCAAACGTCGCAAAGAAATTCTTTGTGGTCAGCTCGTCGTTTTTCGCTGCCGTTTTATAAGGCAACTCCGAAAGTGTAAACGCATGTCCGTCAAATTGAACTTCGCACACCTTTTCTTCTGCATCGTTTAAGAAGAAATAATCTTGGCTTTTGTTGGATTGGTACATATCCTCAATGTTACCATCCTTAAATTGAACGGGTTTTTCAGACCAAGGATTTTCTAATACTGTAACAGGGAGCTGCCTATCGACATTCTCCACAACTGAGCCTGCAGCTACTTTTCCTTTTTGATTTTTGTAAAGCTCAATTTTAATGGGCTTTCCATATCGGTTCCACTCCTGCAAATCTTTGTCGAGCAAATACGGGCAAGTATACGAAATCGTGCAATCCTCATATTTGACCTTTGCTATATGGGTATCTTCAACACCCTTTGTTGCTTCAATTACCATGCAAAGATCTTCGTATTCTTCCTCTGGAAGATTGCCGGACAAATTTCCTTTTAACTCACGTACCATTTGGTTTACAAAGCTCGAAGTATCCGTATCTGGCGTGATGCTCCAGTGCGACAAAGCGTAGCTGCGGAACAGCAGCTCGTTTTCTCTTACGTAGCCGGACAGGTTACCGATGACAAAATTATCTTTGCAGCTTGTACCCAAAAACTGAATTTTACGGGAAAGCAGATCGGAAAAATGGTAAAGAGAATAGAGGCTACTATACTGACTCGGCACTTCTTTCGTTTCAATTTTTCCAATCGTAATGCGGTTAAGTGTCACGGTGTCCGCGACATCAAACCACTTCTCATTCTCAATATTTGCCATGGCCATGTATTCTCGAATGCTTATTGGAGAGTCCTGTTTTTGAAGAGCGTCAACGGCGTATCTCATACCAAAGTCCACATCTACAAATCCAGCCGAATCGACAAAGTGGTAGCTGGGATTGTCGTTTTCATCGTAAATGGCAATAACGTCCGATACAGAGGCGCTGTGACCAACAAATCCTTCCAGCGGCATAACGTTGAACAACACAAAAATTTCCGCCAATGAGCGAGCTTGAATGTCGCCGTCAAAAACCTTATCGTATTCTTCCGGCAAAATTATGTAGTCATGATCTGTACGCCAACGCCAGCTCATGAATTTAGTGTTAAATGTGTCCCGATCTGAATTAATCTGATAAAGTGCAACGCGCATAATCCACCTACTTTTTAGGGACGTTTATAAATGTGAGCAAAATCTTCAAAAAGGTACTTATTTAGGCATTTTTTTCGTTTTGGAAAGGCATACCTTTTTGAACACGGATGTTATTATTTTCGTGGAGGTGTTCATTATGAACAAAAACAAAAGTGAAATCACAAACCACAATTACTTCGGCTACGTTCGTGTTTCAACGCGAACACAAAACATCGACCGACAAGTTCACAAGCTGCGAAAAATCGGAGTTCCAGAGGAAAACATCTATATAGACAAAATCTCCGGCGCGCGCTTTGATCGACCTGCTTATATGCGGATGAGATCAAAATTGCGTGCCGGAGATTTGCTGTACATCGACAGTATAGATCGTTTAGGGAGAAATTGGGAAAAAGTCGTAGCTGAATGGAATGATATTTGCCACGAAATCAATGCAGATATTATTTCACTGACTGCTCAGGAAAGCTTTTTCGACTCACGCTCTTTTAAAAAAATGGGGCAAGTCGGTCGGCTTTTAGAAACATACGTTCTTAACACGTTAGCCTTTGTTGCTGATTCGGATCGTAAGCGTAAGTTAGAATATCAGGCAGAAGGGATACGAGCTGCCCACGAACGCGGCGTACACATGGGCAGACCACCTCTCTCCGATGCTAAGAGAAAGAAGATAGAAGATCGGTTGCGCGAAAAGATGTATAGCCTCGAAGATCTGGCTATATATTCGCACCTGTCGTATCAAACAGTTGCGGATCTTCTACATCACGCTAAGCAGGGCGATGATACTTTTGAAATTGCCCAAGATTTGGAATTACCCTACGAAGTCGTGAGCGAAATACTCAATATGGCCGAAAGGAGAAAATACTCCTACAAAGAAATTGCTGCCGATGCACAGGTGGCCGAAGCTACGGTTTACAATTATCACAAGCGGATGCTTGCACGCGAAAATCTTTCAATATAATAGAAAAAGCCTCTACCCGCTTAATAAACGGATAAAGGCTTTTTTACTTGACAATTTAATTTTAAGAGCATATACTTAGTTTAGTGAGCTTACTAAGCTTACTAAGTAGCTTTACAGAGGAGATAAAAATCATGAATCCGAAAACCGTAACATGCTCGTTTAAGATGGATAGAGAGCTCTATAACACCTACAAAAGTGTCATCACGAAAAAAGGAGCCAACGTAAAAGGAGACATCATCCAGCACATGATAAACGTCATTCATTCTGAAACTCCTAATGTCGAAACAAAAATGGAGGCCATTGAGGAAGTAGAAGAAGGATAAATAAATGAAATATTCAACTCAGGTTTATAATAAGGCTGAAAAGGAAATGAATAGACGTCGTGTTACTGCTCAAGATACAGCGCAGCATCACTTAGACGCTTTCTATGCAGCTTGTCCCGAAGCTCAAGATCTTCGCTGGCGCATTGCGTCTACGGCCAGCAGAGCCGCCAGAGCGGCATTGCGCGGCGCACCTGCCCATAAAATGATAGAGTCTCTTAAAGAAGAAAACCTCTCACTTCAAAAGCAGTTTAACGATCTTCTTGCTGCTCATAACCTTACACGTGCCGATATTGAGCCTCAATACACTTGCAAAAAGTGTGAAGATACAGGATATATAGATGGGCACATGTGCAGCTGCTATCGGACATTACTTCAACAGATTGCATATGAAAACTTAAATAGCATCTCCCCGCTGACACTCTCGTCTTTTGAGGATTTTTCTCTAAAATATTATTCCGACGTGTCCGTAGACGGGAAACGGTCTGATCGCGAAACTATGCGGATCATCTTTGATTACTGCCGCCACTATGCCGATACATTTAATAGTAACAGCGGTAATCTGTTTTTCACCGGAGCTACCGGTCTCGGCAAAACCCACCTTTCGCTCGCTATTGCTGCCGAGGCTATAAAAAAGGGGTTTGGTGTTGTATATGGAAATGCCATAACTTTCGCTGTTGCACTTGAACGCGAGCGTTTTGCTCAAAGTGAAGACTCCAATGGCGATACTCTCTCTCTTTTAAATACTTGCGAATTGCTCATTATGGATGATCTCGGCGTGGAAGCTTCCTCTAATTACGTAACATCCACTATTTATAGTGTAATTGACACACGTATTATTACAAAAAAACCGACCATCATCAGCTCTAACCTATCTTTGCAAGAACTTGAAAAGCGTTACGGTGCGCGTTTAGCTTCCCGTATGGTTGGTTTCTATGATCGTATGGTATTTTGTGGTAAAGATGTTCGTATGCAGCGTAAGCTTAATTCCCGAATTGACACTCCCCACAGCTAAAGCAGGGGGGAGTGTCAAAGCTGTATTCCATCTTTTCTCACCTCTGGTTATACGTATTTTTGGCTTTCACTATATTGTTTAATGACTTCTAACGGTGCTCCCCCAACAGTCGCAACAAAATAGCTGTTTGTCCATAAGGACGGTAGTCGAGTTCGCAAACCGAGTTCTCTTTTTTTCAGCGGTAGCTGCGTTAGCGAGTGCTATTCTTCTGCTAAAGATTTGGTAAGTCGCTCGGTTGAAATAAGCCGAGTAACTGTAATAAACACTGAAAACAGCAAAATACTATTGACAACTAAAGAATGTTTGTAATACAATGTATTACAAGGAGGAATGTGTTATGACTATTTCGCTTAGACTGGCAGACAAAGATACACAGCTCATTAAAGCCTATGCAGCTCTCCACGGAATGACCGTATCCGAACTCGTTAGAGACGCCGTGATGGAACGCATTGAAGATGAATATGACCTTAAAGCTTATGATGAAGCAATGGCTACGTATAAAAATGATCCGGTAACATATTCGCTGGACGAGGTAGAAAGAGAACTGGGGTTCAAGGATGAGATTTAAGGTTGCGTTCACTGAAGAAGCTCTAAAGTCTTTGAAAAAGTTAGATAAAGGCGTTGCACATTTAATTACATCTTGGATTCGGAAAAATCTTGAAGGCTGTACCGATCCTCGGGCACACGGAAAAGGGTTGGTTGCTAATCGCAGCGGTCAATGGCGGTATCGAATAGGAGATTATCGGCTTCTCTGCGAAATACAAGATGAGCAAATTCTAATCCTTGTATTAGAAATTGGACACAGAAGAGAAATATATAAATGATATTAACCTCTTATCGGAAAACGCCGCAAGGTCCCTGCCTTCAGGTATGAGATATAAGGCGTTCTTTCGGTAAAGGAAAGGTTCGGTCCCTTCCTGCGTATAACCCTTGACAACGAATAAAAACGGAGTATAATTGAAGATAGAAAGAGTGCTGCCGATGAACGGTTAGCCCTCAGTTTGACTCAAAGAGATGAGCCGGTTCCTTGGGCAGGGCGGCTCATCTCTTTTTATGTTCGCGATTACGAAACAGTTCGATCAGCGCAATGATGACGAGTGCCAACTGGCACAAATCACTAAAGGTCAACTCGAACGTCATAAGCGTCATCCCTCTCTCCGTGCAGGATTGAGGTTATTTTCATATCAAGAAATCTCCCTCACACGGGTACATAGTTCCAAAATGTACCTGAGGGCTAAACCGTCCACCGTTATGGCAGCACCCGAACCACATATTGCAGTTCACCAATATTCTACCAAATTTTCGCCAATGGTGCAAGACTAAATCCAAAGAAACAAAGGAATTGATTTCATGACCCAAAAAGAACTGCTCACCGCATTAAAAGAATGGCAGAAGAAAAAAGAAATTCCAAAATTCGATACAAAGTGTCTGCTAACACATGACCTAAAACGAACATCTAAAACCCTATCCTGCGTAGGTGTATTTGCTTGTGCGGCATACACAAATCGGTTACATTTATATATCTACTTAGAGGAAACTACTTGGCTTCTTAATCGCATCGGCGACACTATCTGTGAAATGGGCAGCCAATATCGCACCTTAATTGCTTTTTAAGCAAAAGAACGTTTGTGCTGTTACAAATTGTGGCATTCAAAACACATGTCATTTTATACAAATATGTTATTGAAAAAGTTCTTGCGTTATGCTATACTCAATACACACGATATACACACTTTTTTAAAAAAATGTCCACACGCATAATTTTAAAAAACTCAGTAAACATCGGCACTGCCGAGACACAAAACACTGTTTTGTGGACAGTTTACCTTATGCCCTGCACCATTTGAGGGGACGCTACGCGCCACCCTCTTGGTGCGCCTAACTACTTTACAGATAAGGAGAGAAAAAATGAAAAAAAATGCCGCGCCGTCTGAGCTGCGCATTCGCGGATGTGATTCCGCCGTGATTGCAAAACTTGATGAACTTGCTGCTGAGCGTGGAATTACCCGCACTCTGCTCGCTCGGGAAATCCTCGAGAATTATGTATATAAGAGTTTTGATAACCCAGAAGTCAGTAAATACGAAGCACTTACAAAAGTAACATTACAAACCATCAAGCAATTTGATTCAGATCTACAAGACATCCGGCATGGAATAGAAATTCTTCTTCAAAAGAATTAAGGAGCTTATAGAATGAAAACCAGAAAAAACTTTACGTTATCCGATCAGGCTATCGAAGCACTTAGCTATCTTGAATCGCAAACACATCAGAGTTCTTCTTCAATCGTTGAAGATCTTATTCTTACTGCTGCAGCTGGTGGCAATATTCCCGAGCAAACTTTACAACTGTTTGATAAGCGCTATTCAAACTGGCAAAAAGGACTGTTGCTGTCCTCCAGACAAACAGAACGATATTGTTTCCAGATGATTGAAATGCTCAACAGTATGTTTCTTAATCTTTTTGACAAAGACCAAGAGCAATTCTTTCCTACCCACCGTTACGAATTGGAGATTGACCGTGCAAACGGCAATTATGATCCCCATAGATATGATAACTTAGTATCCCCTACATATCGCAAATCCGCAGAAGAAACAAAGCTATTTTACAGTAAGATGAAGGAGCGGAAAGATAATGCCAAGTGATATTAAAGCCGGTATCGTCTTGGTTAATGCTTTTACAACTGGCGGTACCGATAGTTATAATGCCTACATTGACTACATCGACCGTAATGAAGCAACACGAAACACTCATTACAACGAATTCGTTATTAAGGACTTAAAAAAAGATGGGTCGAACCTTAATAACACAAGCGAAAACTCTGCTGATTATATCGGTTATATGGATAACCCAGAAAAAACAGGCGGTATTTTTACTGCAAGTCAAGACTCTTTAACCGGCGAACAGAAAAAAGCTCTCAAGTCTGCATTTCGCAAAGCTCAGAGTAACAAATCAATCATGTGGCAAAGCATACTTAGCTTTGATAATCGCTGGCTCGATAAGTACGGCATTTACGATCCAAGTACGCATAGCCTGAATGAAGAGAAAATTCGTCAAGTTACGCGAATGTGTGTTGCAAGAATGCAAAAAGAAGAAAATTTGGGAAATGCCATTTGGTCTGCTTCAATCCATTATAATACGGATAACATTCACGTCCACGTCGCCATGGTTGAACCAATCCCTATGCGCCAAAAAAAAATCGTTAAGTCACTCACCTTTTCGGCCCAGTGGCTACAAAATAAAGGCATATTGAAGTTAGACGAAAACACCCACCTTGATACCGGACGAAGGATCACCGAAACTAAAGGTAATTACCAGCAAATGTATAAGTCAATCTGTTCGGCCTTGCAAGATGACGGCTACTACCTACATATCGGCAGGTATATTCATATAAATGCCGATAAATCAATCTCTATTTCGTATTTGGATAATACCGATGATTTGCCGGACTACGCAACTCTCACATCAAAGACCGAATATAGAGGTTCTTTTAAAAAGAAAACGTTAGAAGCTGGTAAGCGTGTTATTGTTAACGAAATTGTTCATCAGGAAGAATCCCTTAAAGAAATCACCGACTTGTTGCGCACGATCACTGCTGGTAATAATGCTCGCCGCATTCAAAACGCCGATAAAGAAATAGCTACACTATATTGGGACCTCTATAATGTGTTACCAAAGGACACAACTCTTTGGAACTACAATGGTGCTGCTATGCAACCATATAGAGAAAAAATAGACGAGATTACGAATCTGTACATTGAACACTATCATAAAGACGACTTCTCCAATATCATCAGGAAGCTTGATGCCGTAGACAGTATTTATGGCGAAGCCTATGGCAAGCAAAGCAACTATAAAGATAATAAATTGCAAGATCTTCATGTGCGTTTTGGCAATCGGATTTTGAAAGAAATGAAAGCATCTTCTTCAATTTTCAAAAGGAGCTACCACCGTTCTTATCACCCTGCTGCCGAAAATCGTGATGTTATGCGAGATCTGCACTCTTCAATTTACTTTTTGAAACGTGCTCTGAATGACGAATACTCTTCCTATAAAAACCAGCTGCGATACGAAGAACTTGAACGGGAAGCCGAAGAAAATGTTGATTATTAAAAAAGTGGGCAACTTTGCCCACTTTTTCTTTTGAAATTTCAACTGTCTAAACTATGGGGAATATTTGCTTTCAAAATAGTAATTTTCATCGCTTGCAGTACATCTTGAGAGGAATACCGTTGACCTGTCAACTGCGCCTCCCGCTCGGCTTCTTGCAGCTTGAAGAAGATTTCACCTTCAAACTGTAAATTTTCAAACACTTCCATATCCTTAACCTCCTTATCCATATTTTAGCACGCTCTCATAAAATCAGCAATGCTTGTCATTCAAAATATTTGAGGGTCAATGGAGGCACGTAAAAAAGTGGGCAAATTTGCCCACTTTCACTTTTTTGGCAATCCAGCTTCATATAAGCACATAGGATCTGTGTCTAATATATATGCAAGCCTCATAAGCTTTTCAGCACTGATACTACGAATGTCATAACCATCCTCTTCTAAGCGATACACAATTCGTGAAGATAGGCCACTTGCATCAATAACGTCCTGCTTCGTTAACCCTGCTTCTTCTCGCAAACTCCGTATAGTCATTCCTTGATGTTTGCCTACCTCTTGATTTCTGTCATCTACACGAATACCCTTTCTTTTTGGATAGCGCATCGCTATACTTTCCGCCACAATTACCAAAAAGCGCCGTAAAGCCCCTGCCTTCAGGTATGGGGATATAAGGCGTATACAAATCAGCGAATAGCACTTGCATTATACAACGCTAAGCTGTATAATGCAAGTATGAGCTACAAATGCAATAATAACATAACATATTCATGTAAATATCATGTGATTTGGTGTTCCAAATATCGACGTAAAGTTCTTGTTGAAGAAGTGGGACAACGCCTAAAGGAGTTAATAGTTGGAGTTGCTTCTGAACTGAGAGTCGATATAATCGAAATGGAAATTATGCCAGATCATGTTCATCTGCTTCTGGAAGTTGACCCTCAGTTCGGCATTCACCGCGCTGTAAAGAACATAAAAGGGAAAACTTCAAGAATATTAAGAGCAGAATTTATAAGTTTGCGAACTCGACTACCGTCCTTATGGACAAACAGCTATTTTGTTGCAACGGTTGGGGGAGCGCCGTTAGAAGTCATTAAACAATATATTGAAAGCCAAAAATACGTATAACCAGAGGTGAGAAAGAATGGAATACAGCTATAAGTTTCGGCTATACCCAAACCGAAAGCAGGAAACTCAGATGCTCCGCACATTCGGCTGTTGCCGGTTTGTATTCAATCACTATCTCGCCGACAGAATAGAAACATATAAAGAAACAGGAAAGTCCCCTACACGCTTTGAACAGGACAGAAACCTGACCGTTCTGAAAAAGCAGGAAGAGACATCATGGCTGCGGGAGGTGGATGC